>JAEEGJ010002152.1_pt1 | contig 131741 bp, 106 predicted proteins | sample 8958761 | NCBI WGS metagenome assembly JAEEGJ01 (sample SAMN16246546, study PRJNA631951) | gut metagenome | biome: gut microbiome; feature: rumen; material: RS-attached | host: Bos | place: Iran: Karaj | collected 2018-10
GGATGGCTCGCCTCGGCGGCCCCTTGGCCATCATCGCCTTCGTCGTGATTTATTGGTGCTGCCACATCGGCTTCATCGACAACCTGAACACCGAGATGCTGACCGAGAAGGCCTTGAAGCGTTGCAATGACATCGGCTTCGAGGAGTTCCTCCGCACCAACTACGCCATGCTCGCCATCTTCGTCGCGGGTCTCATCCTCTGGATGACGGAAGCCATTCCCAACTACCTGACTTCCTTGTTTATCATCCTCGGCATCGTGCTCTGTAACGTCACCACGCAAAAGGATGCCTTGGCTCAACTCGGTCACCCCGTGATGTGGCTGAACATCCTTTCCTTCGTGTTGGCAAGTATGCTGGTCAAGACGCAATTCGCCAAACGCTTGGCTTTGGCCTTCGTCATCAAGTTCGGCAAGAGCGCCAAAGGTGTGCTTTGGAGTTTCTTGATCATTAATTTGGTGTTGTCGGCCTTTATCTCGGCTACCACTGTGAAGGCTACCATTATGCTGCCCATTTTCATGACCGTTTGCGCCATCTACGGTGCGTCCAATGGCAACCGCAACAACTTTGGTCGTAACCTTGTTATTCAAAACCTCTTCCAGGTGAATATCGGTGCCAACGCGTTCTACACGGGTAGCGGCGCCCACCTGCTGGCCATCTCACTCATCGCAGGCTTCGTGGGCAGTTGCGACTTCGGCTATGCCGACTGGCTCATCTCATGCGGCCCAATGAGTTTGCTCATCTTGATTATTGGCCTTCTGTTGGGCATGTATGTCTTCTTCCCGATGAAGAAAGAAGAGCAAGTGCCACAAATCGAAGGCGGCTTGGAACGTTTGAAGGAAGAACTCAAGGCCATGGGCAAGATGAAAGCAGAGGAATACAAGGCCGTGGCAATCTTCGTGCTCGTACTGTTCTTATGGGTTACTAAGGGCACTTTCCACAACATCGATGAGACCATCGTCGCCCTGTTGGGTGCCGTCCTTGCCCTGTTGCCGGGCATCGGCGTGGTGAAATGGAACGATGTCGACATCCCTTGGCACCTGATGCTCTTCTCGGCTGGTGCTTATACCCTCGGCTCGGGTCTCAACGCCACCGACCTGCCCAACACCATGGTCAATGCCGCCTTTGACAGTCTTGGCATCACCGCCAACACGCCTTTCTGGGTGCTGTATGTCATCCTCACCTTCTTGATGATGTATTCGGGCTTGGTCTTCCAAAGCAAGACCATCCGCACCATGGTCTTCGTGCCCATCGCCTTGGGGGTGGAGGCCCGTTTCGGCTTCCCCGTCATGAGCCTCAGTCTGCCCGTGGCCATGCTTATCGAGCACTGCTATGTGCTGCCCTTCAACAGCAAGCCCGCCGCATTGCTTTACAACACCAACCAATACAGCCAGACCGACGCCTTCAAGTTCGGCATCACCATGATGACCATCTCATGGGTGCTTATCCTCGTCTGGGGCGAGACGGTGCTGCATTGGCTTGACATCACGCCGGGGTTGTTCTTAGTGAAGTAGGAATCATTTCTTTACCACCCCGCCCTAAGTGAAACATTAGGCAAAATTCCAAACATCGAGTAAGCGTAAGCCCGCATCTCGCCTGATTCTATATCGGTTTCAAACTGATACCCCAACGGGTTCAAGCGGTTGTAGGCATTGAACAAACCAACACTCGCACTCCAGTTGAAGCCATTCCTGTACTTTGGCGAATGATAGGCGCACGAAAGGTCGAGGCGATGATAGGCAGGCGTGCGGCTCGCGTTGCGCTCGGTGTAAACCGGGACGGTCTGCCCCATGTACTCGTAGAAGCCCACAGGCAAAGTGACGGGATGTCCGCTCGAATACTGCCAAGCCGCACTCGCACTCCAGCGTGGCGTGAATTGGTAGCAGCCGTTGATGCGGAAGTCATGCGGGATGTCTGATAAAGCCGAATAGGGATTGCCGTCGTTGATGCCGTCGATGGCATAAATCACACGTGAATAGGTGTAACTCATGGCTCCCGTGAACTTTCCCGCGTTTTTGGAAAGATTCAGTTCCAGACCGTAGGCCTTCGAATTGCCGCTTCTCACTTGGTTAATGACATTCGGGTTGCTGATGAGCTGCGCATGGTCGATGAAGTCGATTTGGTTTTGACCTTTCTTGTAATAGAGTTCAGCCGAAGCGGAATACTGCCCACCGAAATCAAGGAAGCAGCCACCCGAAACCACATCGGCGATGACAGGCTTCAATCCGTTGACCGCAGGGAACCAAGTTTCAAGCGATTGGTAGTCCAAAGCCGTGTTTTGCAGCACTTGGATATATTGCACATTCCGCGCGTAGCCGGCCTTCAGCGAAGTATTTTCGCTCAGCATGACGTTCATGCTCACACGAGGCTCGGGATAGACCATCAGTTTCTCTTCGTTGTTCAAGGGCTGGAAGGCCGATAGGTGCAGACCATAGTTGAAGCCCAGCCACGGCAAGGGTTTCCAGTCGTTCAGCGCGTAGGCGGAATACTCCATCGCTTGATAATGCGGCAGACTCATGCCGATGCTGTCGGACTCGCCAGGAGTGAAGGCATGGCGGATGGCACCTGCGCCAATGCGCAGTTCGCAGTCGGGAGCGATGTAATAACTCAAGGATGCCTTCAAGTTGAGGTCGGAAATGCCTGTGCGCCAGTTGAATTTGCGTCTTTTGAATTGGTAGTCGAGGTCGTTGCTGTAATCGCTGACGATGAAGGCTGTGTTGAGGAACCAGCGGCTGCCGAAGTTGTGCGTCCAGCGCAAGGTGCCGGAAGTGTTGCCCCAGGTGTTGTACATGCCTTGCGATTGGTCGATGCCGCCCATGGACTCAATGACATCGTGGCCTCGATAGAATGAGAGATAAATACGGTCGTTCTTCCCGATTTTGGTGTTGATTTTCGCGTTCAGGTCATAAAACTTCGGGACAAGCGGCATGCTTTCGTTAGGCTTCACGAAAAAGTCGATGAAACTCCTGCGTGCCGAAACCAGGTATGAAGCCTTTTCCTTGACGATGGGACCATTGGCGGTCAAAGTGGCGGCAAAGGGACTCAACGCCACCGAGAAATCGTGGTGGTTCATGTTGCCTTCCTTCATTTTGCAGTCGAGGACGGCAGAGACGCGACCGCCATATTGAGAGGGTATGTTGCTCTTGTAGAGCGTCACCTGGTTCACGGCTTCGGGGTTGAAGATGGAGATCATGCCGAAGAGGTGCGAGGGGTTGTAGATGGGTGCCTCGTCAATGAGGATGAGGTTCTGGTCGTTGGTGCCGCCGCGCACGAGCAGTCCTGACGAGGCGTCGCCGATGGTCTTCACGCCCGACTGCATTTGCACCGCCTTGATGATGTCGGCCTCGCCGAACACACTCGGCAGTTTGCGTATCGAGTTGATGGTCAGCATCTCGGCATGGAACTCGTTCTGCATCTGGGGACGCTCCACGGCTGCCGCCTCCACAGTGATTTCTCCCAATCCCACGGATTTTTCCTCCAACTTGATTTCCAAGGTTTGGTCGGCATGGAGTTGAATTTCAATCTCTTTGGTGTTGTAGCCCAAATAGGCGCATTGCAACTTGTGTTTCCCCGCTGGCAAACGCAGCGAATAGAAACCGTAGCCATTGGCCGAGGTCCCCGTTTGCGATGAAGCCTCAAACAAGGTGGCACCGATAAGCGTCTCGCCCGTGGCGGCATCAGTGATGTGGCCGCTGAGGGTATAGGTTTGTGCATAAAGGCCAACAAAAGAGGCCAAGAACAATATGGTGATGAGGATACGTTTCATGGCTTATTCGTTTTCGGGGGTGATGGCATTGTAGATTTCGTGGTAAGTAAAAGGTTTGCGCCGCACATCGGAGGCGAAGAAGTAGCCGTAGCCGTTTTTCACATTGCCTCGCACGTTGCCCGAGATGGTGGCGAACAGGCCCAGGCTCCAGTCGTCTTCGTTGAAGACATCCAACAGGAAGGTGTAGAATTCGGGCGAGACCGAACAAGCGATGAAAGTCTCACTTTGGTCGAGATGATCTTCCGTGACATGATAGGAATACCAGAACAATCTGGCAGTGAACAGGGCCGAAAGCGACATGTCATTATGGACGAACGAAACGCTTTCGAGGCTGTCGATGGGGAAATCCTCTGGCTGTCGAAAGGTCAGGCCGCAAATAACAGGTTGTTCCCCAACGGTATAGATGTGTTTGTCAAACTGGAATTCATGCGCCATCTTGCCCGAGTGCATCTGATAACTCCTCACTTTTGTATGGTCCTTGATGATTGGGAGGTAATCCGCATCGCCCAAAGGCGTGAGATAGTCCTCGGCGGTGATGTCGCCCGTTGGCGTCTCGATGACGAGTTTGTAGGTCTTGCCCGCCTCACCCTTGAAAGGTTGTTCCGAGACAAAAGTCATGCTGTTACGGTCGGCTTCCTTTTCAATATAAGGAATCGTGTCGTTGCCGCAAAGCACAAAAACGCGGTTGATTTCAGGCAAAACAGCCTGGTTGTCACCCCATTGATGGACGGGTGAAATGGTGACGCTATGTTGCCGCATCTCAGTAGTCACATTTCCGAACACGGCAACGGTGCCGTTCAAGGCCCCGCCATCCGGCTGGTCGAAACTGTTGATGTCGACTTCATCGATTCGGCTGCAGGAAGCGAGGAGCATTATCACTATAACTAATACACTTATTTTCATGATACAGTTATTTATTATTCTCAGAAAGGAATGTCATATTATGATAAAACACAGCAAAAGAGAGTGACCTAATAGCAAGGCCACTCTCTTTTGAAATAACAATTGATTTATTAGAAATCAAACTCTATAGTAACGGATTCCGGAGAACCATCATATTTTCTCCGTGCTTTCATTTGATAACAATTTGTTCTCGTATGAGTAAATGTGTCGTGACGACCAACCTGCTTCCATTCCGATACAATAGTTGACCAGCTTTGATTCACGGAACTCCTCCATTGTAATCCATAGTATCCATAATACCAAAAGTTTGCACCATAAACATGACATGTAATAGTACCACCGCTATCTAACGCATAGGAGTAATGTGTGGCATACTTCCACCCCTTTTCACCCGTTTCAGGTGCCTTTTCATACAATAATACTTTTTCCACATCGTCTTTCAGCGTCTTACTAATAAACATGGTAAAAATCTCTTTACCAGTGTCCGTGTCATCAAAGTTTTCCTCATCCGCCATTTCCCCTCGTGTTCTTCCTGCAAAGAAGGCATCCAACACCTCTTTTGTATCTTCACCAAACTTTACAGGGATCAGTTCGAAGTTCTTTTCTGTCCATAAATCCAAATAGGACTTGTCGTTTGAACCAACTTTAAGAATAGCAGAGTTTTCACCCTTTGCATCTGTAATAACAAGCTCTTTAGAATACTTTCCAAAGTCGCTTTCATCATACAAATACATCGCTTTTTGATCACCTTCCTTTTTACAGGAACTGAAGGCGAGTGTCATCGCTAATGCCGCTATCACGTAGATAGCTGAATACTTTAACTTTTTCATGGTTATAATAAGTTTTAAAAAGGTTTAAATGCCTCCTCAGATATCCTGCTTTATAGAGCTTAGTTTCAAGTTGCAAAAATACCCAGTCTTTTAAATCGCCCCTAACAAAAGCGCAGGAATTGTGCGGGTTCAAGAAGGAAATGTGAAGGAATCAAGCTAAAGATTTTCTATTTTGACAACCCGACAACTCCTATATATCAATCCTTCCGCCCTTGCGAGCAAAAAAGGCCACTGAAATTTATCTCAAAAAAATCCATTGCTGCAAATCATAAAAACACCGTCTTTACACTCGATAAAACTGTCACATGTGACACAAAAATCGAATAGCTGGGAGTTAAGAATAAGCACGACTATATTTATTAACCGTTACCACCCGCTCCGCCCCTCAATCCATAATACCCCTCTCCCATCATCACAAACCTCTCCCTGTCGCTTCCCAAGCTCGATGCAACACTTTTCTTATTCGTGTAAGGATAGTCCCGCAACACTTTCTCCATGATGACATCGATATGCAAAGGAGTCCCGGCCTTCTTGAGTATGTCGGCCACCAAATCCCTGACGCTCCCCCGATACACATCATTCCATTCCGCCAAGGCATATCTCCCGCTTATCCCGATGGGCTTTATGATGTCCGAACGCAGTATCTTCCCTCTCATCTCCTCCGGCTTCTTGTACCTGACTTCCGGGCATCTCTCTTTCAGCTCAGCAAACAGTTCTGCCAAACTCATAGGTCTGCGCTTGCTTCGGAGGATTTCGCTCAACTCAAATATCACATCAACCCCATTGGGAGGCAATATAATGTTCCCTTTATCATCAACAACCAATCCGTATGCCTTGGTGACGATTGCCGGCATAACCATTTTATAATCTTCTATTTTGTCATCGGGCACATTCTTCAGCAAATCGCCAAGCCAGATGGTTTCAATCACCGACTTAATTCGCCTGTTTTCCCTGTTGATTTCCTTGCAGATTCTCTCGATGATTTGACTGCTGAAACGATTGTTCACCAAAAAACGCACATCATTCACCTTTACCATTTTCAGCGGGAACCCTCTGGTACAAACCTGGGTAAACACGTCAAAGGTAATATTCACTTTCTCGCGTTCAACGACATTCAAATACAAATCATCAATTTCGGTCGTGACAAGGATGCTGTCAAAATGGTAATCCCGCCAATCTTTGTCTTTGAACAAATCTCTCGGTGCCGTTTCCAACAGCTGTCTGATGCGCTCCCGGCTGTATTCCAACTCCTTTCCTATCTCAGCCATGTTTTTGGGACTCCCGTCACACAAACCCGTTGCCATAGCAAACATCCTATCCAAATGTTCATTCGAGTGTGCCAAACGTTCTCTTAGCAGGAAAAACATAGGATAATATTCGTATTGCTCAACAAACTCCGCCACAAAATCAATTTGTTCCTCCGTCAGATAATGATATTTTTTCGCAATGAAGTCTTTAAGTATCTCTTTCTTGTCAAGGTTTTCATAATCAAACAGCACAACATTCAACCCGTCCAACAAATGAAACAGTTCACGGTAGGTCATTCCCCAAGGCCGTATTTCTTGTAAAAGTCCTCTCACCTCTTCTTCCGAGAGCAGAAGCATCCCAGCGGCCTTCGAATAGTTGGGAATCAGCAACCGCTGATGTCTTTTCACATCTCTCGGCAACAAACCAGTCCTAATGTCAAAGTCATCCAGGAGAGCTTTTCGCCTGATATTTAAATCCTTGTCAACGGCTTCAAGCTCTTCCGCAAACCGTTCGTCACAAAACCATAAAACATTCCTTGCGATGACAACCAGTTCATAAGTCAAGGTTCCGTCCAGGTTTTTCTTTCTAATCTCGGCATGAATGATCGAAAGCAGTTGGTAGCAATAATGCTTCAACTCCCAGTTCTCCAATTGGTTGAACCTGTTGACCAAATTCTTTTGGTCGAGGCAGAAGAAGCCATAAAACGAATGCGGTCCATTGAAGGTGGCGTAAAACCATTTTATGCCATCCAGCGAAAAGTCCATCAAAGGCCTGCGGTAGTTTGTTTCAAAGATGAATTTCAATTCTTCGGGCAAATCTTCATATAGATCCACCTTGTTTACGAGTTGGATGACTTGTCTCTTGTTGATTGGAGCGACTATCTTTTCTAGCTCCTCAATGGTTTTCCTACCACAATTACGCAACTTCGGCAAATCCCCATCATGATACACCCGAAGCAACTCGCCCACAGTGTACATTTCACATCCCACACACACCAAGTAAGCCCGCGACGAAATCATGCCGGCATCATAATACCTCTGGATCGGTGTCCTGAGTATCGCCCTTATGTCTTTCCCGGACGTAATCATTCTCTTTAATATTCCTGCTACTTCAACTTGAGCCGCAAAATTATTCCAACCACCCAATACCCCCCAAACAAAACCGCAGGAAATATGCGGGAAATGATGCTGTGTTTATCTTTTTCATTTTTACATTATGTAACATAATAAACAAAACAAGAATTCAGGCTGGTGCAATTCAGGACTCTTTCGTTTTAGCCTTCTTATTCTTCCGATTATCTGTTTTGGGTTTACGCCCCTCTATCATATTATCCGTTCCTATAACAGCCCACATTTGCCTAATTATCTCGTTTTCTTTATCAAGCATATTAATATTTGTTCCGCTCGGAACTGAGGCATAAACATAATTGGTCATGTGATGTTTCTTAGTATAGGAAGCTATTGCCGGCAGCACAAGACCTTCCTTGTTTAAGCACGGATAAGCAAAACTCATATAATTCAAATCGCCAATGATTAAATGCGTTCGCTCATAGTGAGTATCAGGCGCGACCTCCTTTTTGTTAGTTCTCGATATTGCGTGCACCTGTTGATCCAACGCCCACATAAACTCATCTGCATGAAGATATCCAGGTTGAAAAGTAAAAAGATGAATGTTATCCTTATTACTTTTATTAACTTGTTCAATTAAATTGTAATATTTGTGCTTGAATTCAGTCCTGTTGAAATTCAAATCAACGAAGAGAAAATTATGTTCATTAAACTTTTTTGATTTTAATTCATCCAAAATCATTTTCATAGCATTTATCTTATCGGAATGCAGCACTCCTTTCAAAGCGCTCTTGTTTGTATCAAATCTAACCTGTTTATCCGATGCATAAGCATATTTTTCATAGAAATCGCCTTTTTTTATAGTCTCATCAGAAAACAAACCATTTTCATCTAGCCAAAACGGATAAGGATCCTCGTCTATGGGGAGTAAAGCATCAGCAACAATATCGTCCATAAGATAGCGTGTTATCAACTGAAAATGTATGCTCGGTATCACCTCGATTCCCGCCATACGCATCTTATAGCTATGCCAGCCATATGCATTTCTCTGATACAAACACTTTGATATACGTAATGCGTGATAAAGTTGGTCTGGGTTCGGTCTCTCTTTTATGGCCATATCTATTACTATATCTGTGCTTATTTCTGAAGATTGTATTTTTTCATCCGCTGTGATAACACCTATTTTACAGGCCTTCCTTAATTTATCCGACAGGGCATTAAATGGACATTGAGCAATTTCCTCTTTTGTCAACCGAGACAAGCCATCGACCATAATATAATCAAGTATCTTCCCTCCATTATCTTTTGGCAAATACTTATCTATAATATCCAATAGATTATTAAACGTTGTCAATCCATCAGCCATCCGATTTCCTTTATTCAACTCATCTCTACCAACAATCTTCACCAACGAATCCTCTGGAACAAATAACTTACACAACAACATATCTCCTGTATCAGGAGCTCCCTTTTGATGGCGCAAATGCAATCCATGTGTTCGTCCATTATAATAAATAAAACTGCTTCGAATATGACTGGCAAAAGTCCGAGTTTGTTTTTCTGAAGGTTTACTACCCATTATTGAAGGCAGCCCGTATTTTACCAAATATCCATTTTTCGGTTTATCCTTCTCACAACACGAATTATCCAAATACCACACCATTCTTTGTAATAGTTCCACAGAGGAGTCCGCGAACTTATTCCCAGACCTAATATTCCGTATTAAACGCTGCATATAAAAATCATAGTATTTACTTTTTAATGAAACGCCGTCTTTATTTAATGATATAAAAAGGATCTTTTCATCTGCATGTCTTTTTGATTTACCGACACCCTTAACCTCCTGATTTATTTCAACTAGCTTTTTAATATAATTACACTCATCTCCTTCTATAATACTTTTTAAAACTTCATTTTCAACATCTTCTTTCTCCTCGTATTTAAGAAACTGATCAACCAAATTACCCTTTTTCTTCAATTCTTCCTCAATAAATCTTGCAAAAACACCATAATATACAGCAACTTCTTTATTAAACCTCCTTAATTCCCTCCTATCATTTTCTTCACCATGACTTTTTACCCATTCTTTTACACGACTGGTAAATCTTTTTATGATATTATATGTTGTTTCTTCAACAACATACATTCGTAAAAGCGAAGTGCTGTAATTTTTAACTGCATCTTCCAAAGCTTTCTCAACATCCCCTTTATTCCTATAGTAATCCAAACCATAACGCTCATTCCAATAACTTTCTATTAACTCTTTATTATCATTTAAAGTTTCTTCTACAAATCTTATCGCACAGTTACGAGCAAACGTATTATCCTCACTATATTTCTTATGGAATTTCTTCAACTTTTCATCCTTCTCCATCTGCTTTCTTACATATTCTTTGATGATTTCTGTTACAGAGTCCGCAACAAGCATTTTTAAAACCGAGACATCATCAAATATAAAACTCTTATTTATTGCAGAAGACAATGGGCTAAAACTTTCAAATGCATTAACTTCATCTGTTTCATTTTGGGAGATATATAGTCCTTCACACATCTGCATAGCAAGATGTATCTTATTTACTCCATGCTCACCTCGAGCCAAAACAAGTAAACCATCAGAGTTCTCAGTATTATGTTCCAATTGTATGCCGCCATAGAACAACTCATCTAGTCCTTCTATGCCCGTACTCAGTTTTTTCTTGTTGTTATTGTTCTCCATTTTTAAGTTCTCCTAGCATTTTATAAATATGACCATATCCTTGTTCATCATATAGAACCGTGAGGCCGTTTTTTTCATGAAATTTATTTTTAATACTATCTTTTATTTTCTTTTTTGCATCACCACAACCAGCCGTAATATAATATAGATTTCCGTGATGCTTTCCTTTTACATAGTGCAGCAAACGTTGGTTGGTGTAATCATCAAGCGAAAGGCCACAAAAAAGACATGTGTACTGTGACAGGAAATGAAGTTGAGAAGCAATCTGCCATGAATAAACATTTCGTGAATCCTCGTAGAACTCATCCATTGAAAGCACTATTCTGTTGTCTTTTGGTGCCTGTATGTCATCGTAACGAGGAATAAAGCCATGAACATGATAGATGTTCAAATGATTATATGTAAAATCAGTTTTACCTTTCCAATCGCAAATGATGTTAGGGGTTATTTCCCTAACTTCATTAACGCGGTTTTTATAATCTGGACAACTTTTCAAAAAGCAAATAGCATCACACAAGAATTGATCATAGTTTTGAGTAACAACGGCTCTGATATTGCGATTACGCAATATCAAATCCGCAATGCTAAATAAAGAAAAGAAACTAGGCTTAATGTCTGTTTTACTATTCAAATAATCAACATAATTTTTACCCGCTTCCTCTATCTCTTTCTTTTCCATCCTGCCATATAAAAAATCCTGAATCAATTTCACATATACTTCATTTCCCAAAGTCTGTTTCACTATAGTTGCCTTAACATCACGAGGAAACCTGAAATCAAAATCAATTTGTTCTTCCAATCCAAACAGCCTTTTTTTCAAAACCTCTTTGTTGCTTTCATCCTCATCACAAAGCATCTCCTTAATCAACTTTTTTGCAGAAGATGACATTTCATCCGCCATCTGTTTCCCCATGTCATCCGCTGGTAACAATTGCATAACAGCATACGATAGCAAATGGTTCAGCAAGGCATCCCATGAATAATCCACCCCGTGAGGAGCCTCAAAATCAATGCCAGCACCTAAAAAAAGAGCTATAGATCGTTCTTGCTTGAAGTCTTCTTCAAGTTGTTCCCAATGCAAGGGTTTTCTGTTTCCCATACCTACGTTTCTATTACTTTGGTTGCAAGTTTATTCTTTATTTCGTTTTTTGCGTTTCAAAAACCTTTGCAAAAAGCATACAATCGCCTGAATAGTCCAGCCCTCATCCACAATGCGTACCAATCAGCCAAAACTCTTGATAGAAAAATCAAGTTTTATCTTGTTGTTTTTCACATAAACATCCTTGTATTCAACAGTATTACCATTGATGATTCTTTTTGAATACGACAAAGGAATAGGGCCGTCAAAACCCCATCCGTTTTCGATGTTAAAGTCAAAACTATATGTCCTGATATGATCATTGGGATTTGTCTTATCCCAATCCCACACTTCAACATTGAGATAGATATGGCTCTCTCCATTCAGGATGAACGAATCATAGAAAACATTTGTGTTTTGAGGATGTCCAGCATCAACAGCTTTCCCCTCGTAAATAATATCAAACTCTTTGCCTCCATGCTTGCGCTTACTGTAATCTGGCCAACGCTTAGAATTCTCAATACACATGTCATCCTGCCACATTTTAACGACAACATACATCTCTAATGAATAATCTGTATAACCATCCCGGATCCTCCCTGTTTGCCTGATGTGATTAAGGATGTATTTTAATGTGGTATGTCCCGCCACTCTTCCATCAGCATATTGAACAATTACACCACCCATAAAATTCTGATATTTTATAGTTGTTCCACTTACAGTTTCCACTGGACCTACCGCAAAACCATAAATGCCTGTCTCACCGCCATGCTGCTTATAATACGCATCTATGGTTGGATTCTCTGATGTAACAAATCTTGGACCCGTGCAAACAGGGACATCACCAAAAACAGGGAAAGAAGTGTTTTCCGGGTAGCACAAATCGTTCTGGTGTTGCTTGTTATCGTATGTTTTCTGACTTGTGTAGTCACACAAATCTTTTAACGACACGAAACCATCATGGTTAGTATCAGCATAACGTCTTGTGGCCATTGATTTCCCATAGTCCCAACCTGCACCTTTGCACCAAGATTTTGTAAAATAATTCCCACTGGTATTACCCCAAGCACTTTCGTCACCATGACATGCGGTTATGACAAGGTAGTTGTTAGCACGCAATTCTCCCGTTTTAAGATTTAAATTGGCTTTGTTTGGCACAAAAGTGTTAATAATTGCCCTATTTACGTCCTCAGGGGTTTTCTTTGACAAACTCCTAGCTCGAGTAATGCTCTCACCAGATTGGCAGGATTCTATCATCAACACTTTCATTCCAGGGATTGTATCCAATAACGATTTGAGTTGAGTATATGTAATTAAAACTGTCTTTGGTCCCCTCAAAACCATCGCCAGGCCACTCGTGTTTCCGTGACAATTGATATAGATGTAACTTACGCTTCTATTATCGGCACTCATGAATACTTTTTCAATGGTGTCTCTCAACGTCTCATAAGTAACATTCGAAACTACCACTGGGGAAATATTGTTCCGATTGAACATGCCCGTCACCATCTTCCTGTTGGATTCTCTTCTAAGGTATTCTCGTTTTAAACTTTCCTGATCATCCGAACTAGTATTAAGTGTGATCATGTCGGATGCTGTAATTATTAAGCCTAAATTATTATTCATGATTAATCTCCTTATAATTTTTTTATTTCTTATTTTTCCAACATATATAATCCTACACCACCTTCGAAATCCCAGTGGAACTCGTGGCCACTTGAACTTCATCCTCCAACGGAGGCATGTAAAACCGCTGCTGGATGCCATAAAGTAACAAGCGAAGTTGGGTGTCGGTGTTTACCAAGAACTTCCCGGCTTTATCATCAAAATCCAAATTGCCGCCAACGCTCTTTTTGATGTATTCTTTTAAAGTAGCTTTCTCTTTGAGAGAATACGCCTCATATTTTGTCAAAATAGAAGTGATGCGTTTTCTGTTCGACACACCAACCTTGTCCATTGGCAACGTTTTAGCATCCACAATATCTGACTGAAGAAAACGATTGGTCTCATCATCAGTAGCCACCTGATAATCCATTTTAAGACTACTGAAAATGCCGTATGCTTTTGCAATGTCCATAAAGTAAATCACTTTAGAGCTAGTGTCATAAATGCAGTTTGGAATAGGATTGATGTAGATGATGCCTTCGTCCTCTTGATACCTAAGGATGTCCCCATCCCAGGAAAACCATTTCTTCTTCAAATAATTACCTCTGGTAATTTTTTGCATGAAATAGCGTCCTCGGTCAAAAAAGGCGATGAACTCAATATTATCATACTGTTCCCTTTCAAGATTATCCAAATCGGCAGCGTTGATCTGTTGGGCCAACAATGGCAAGAAACCCTCTTTTTGGTCGAAACCGTCTATCTTGAACCATTGGTTTGCTTCGGTATTGTTCGGGTCGTATGCTACGGCATCGTCCAATACGATTTCCGAAAGTTCGTCATTTATAACCTGGTCAATAATTTTGTACCAGTGTTCATTATCATCTTTGGTTTTCGCAACAAAAATACCCATAACTTTTTTTAATATTTATCCACATCCAAATACACCAATTCGTTTATTTTTCGCAGGTTGGGGAACGAGAGTCTGTTTTCACTTTTCCTTACCTTGCGTTTTGTTATCACGAATACTTTGACATTGTTCTTTGTCTTCACTCTATAATACCCATAACCAAACAAGATGAATATCGGATTGAAACACAGTGATTTCGAAAAAGCCACAAACAAACAGACCATACAATACACAACTATGAGATTGGTCCAATCAACACCACCCGATGCGCTTGCGGGAATACCCATGGAGACAAAAATGTACCCCAAATAAACGGGTAAATAATCATTGTTCACAGGGGATATCTCGTCAATATCATACGTAATGGAGTCCGCCGCTTGATGCTTCATCCAATACAGCGACACAATGCTTAACAGCACTGGAACGCCAAGAAACACCAATAAGTCAAGACCTGCATCCACGCCATCAATTCCACTATTCCATAAATGCGTTGAGTTCTTAATAAAATAAACTGCGGGAAGCAAAGACGTAGCCGCCACTGCCATAAAGAACCACGAGAGTATTCTGTATAGTTTTTCTAATTTGTTCATTGATATATGTCTACAAATCGGTTAATTATAATTCAAACGACTCGTTACTTGACATCACTTTCCTGCAAGAAACGGGTATAACAAACACGCCAAAAGCTTATGCCTTATACGTTCAGGTCTTCTCGTTTTGCTTCAGGTACTTGGGGGTAAGGCAATCTTCCACAAAAGCAATCTCTCCTCAAACACCTTGTTTTATATAAAGCCTCTCCTAGGAGGCTTCAATGAATGAATCTGTTCTTCTCCTTCATAAACATTATCGTTTCGCGTTCATCAATCCGTCACTGTAAATTCACCATAATACTCATCACCGTTGGAGAGCATAAAGGTGACAGTGTAATTTCCCGCATTGGGAATGTAAACCTGCAAACCATTCGGCGTCAGCACCGAGAGACACTGTACGGAAGCGCCAGCCATCGTAGCAACTTCCACAGATACTTGCCCAATGTTTTCATTGAATACCACCGTGAGAACATGACCATTAATTGAAGGATTAATTGAATTACCCTTGCTAAGTCCTGTATAGCTAGACACCTCTAGTAAATCAATTGGAATTCCATCTCCTTCCTTTGTTGACCTATCTTCGCCACGAACGAAACAAAACACCCCTGAAAGAATGAAGCAGAGCATCAGCATCAATTTTGTTACTTTTTTCATTTTTAGTTTGTTTTAAGTGAACATAATTTGTTGTAAAATCTGCAACAAATTTACTCCAACCTCAGTATAGCACACAAGTTTTAGCGCAGGAATTTTGCGGGATTACGAAGGAATTATACATTAATTGAGCTTAGGTAGGTGGTAAAACCACTGATTATCAGCAATTTACAAATATACAAATTTTTATAAAATCCCTCCCGCATCCGCAGATTTCCCACACATTTCCATCTAAAAGATATATCCAAAAGGGGAAAAGGAATTATCTTCTTTCAAGAATTAAACCAAAAAGAAATAAAAATAGCACCTTTCGCAAGCACGAAAGCACGCTAATACACAAAACATATCCTTTCAAGAAAAACCACCCACTATTCTTCAGCCACACCTTCTATTCCACCCACCCTGAAAACATACTCCCTCACGGTTTCATCAATTCTCAACCTCCCCATCAGTTCTTTTGCCTGTTTCCGAACCGTGGAATAATCCCTTTGACGCAGCACGGCAATCTGCTTATTGCTCAAGCCCAAAAGATAAAGATAGCACAACAATAGATCCTCATGACCAATGCCTGGATAATGACATTGTAAAGCTGGCTTCAGCTCACCATAATGCGCCGTCACCACCTCGCTAAGTTGAGCAATCGTCTCGTTATCGAGATTAATATGATAATGTGAATAAGGCTTCCTTGTGGTAATGTGCAAATCGCGCACCAAGGCGTTGATTTTAGTGCATACGGGTTCCTTTAAAAACGCCGCATAATGTTCGGCAGCATCCGTCCGTTTACGACCAAGTTCCTCTTGCAAAGCGCTCACATTCTCCTTGCTCTGTTGTAAGCTTCGTTCCAATTCCTCTCGTTCTTTCTGGTAGGCATTACGCTCCGCTTCCAATTCTGCCTCATGCCGTTTCTTCGTTCGCGCTATTTCTTGCTCCGATTGGTCTTTCTGTAATTTCAGTTCCTCTTCATGTCTTTTCACCATTTCTTCTACCTTCTGCTGATGTTTACGCTCTGCATCGGCTAACCGTTGTTCGGCTTCCGTCTGCAATCGTCTCAATTCATTTTCATGCTCTTGCTTTGTCTCTCCAAACCTCCTGTCCGCTTCCTCCTGCTGCTTCTTCAATAGTTTCTTGCTCTTTAGTTTTGCTAAAAGAATGATGACTAATACAACCATAACAGCAATGGGCACGATTATTTTTATTGTTTTTTTGATGGACTTTTCTCTTTCCGCTTCAGCCTCTTTTTCCTGTTTTTTGTCCATGTAATTCTTAAACAGATCTTCAAGTTTCGAAACCAAAGCTTTCGTTTCTCCCTCTGTTTTCTTATGGTTGGCCAGAAACCGCATACATTCTGCCAAATGGTCCTTATCACCAAGACTATCATAGTTGACAAGAAGAAATTCCGCAGCTTGGATTTGTAAAGGCATATTATCTTTGACTTCAAATACCGGAATAAGATAATACAGGGCAGAATCATAGGATTGTTCAACAGTGAATATGCCTCCCATTGACAAAAATCTGGTCAACTTTTCCATTTCACTGCTCGAATAAGCAAGCACTTGCCGTATCGCAGACAATGACGAATCGGCTTCAAGCCCTGCTTGATAATCACTAAGTGCTTTTGTCGCCACAACGTCCCGATATTCAGCTTTATTTAAATCGCACAACTCTTTCATCGCCTGGCCATAATAGAAGTTTGCGACCTCTTTTTCGCCCTTCTTATCGTATTGTTTCCCAAGATGGTAATGAATAATAGGAATATCTTTGAATAGGGACGGTTCTCTTTGGCAGTATGTCATGGCCTGCTTTCCACAAGTAATAGCGGGATCCATCATAAACTGCGCTGAGAAAAGCTCCAATAGTCGATAATATACATATGACATGAACACCGCCCTCTTTTCAAACATTGCCTGATCTTCATAACAATTCTCCATAACTTCCAATGCATATAGATATTCGGCACATGCCTGAGCCTCATTTCGCTTTTCATATAAGCCCACGCCACTAATATAATGTGCCCGAGCATCTAAAAACACATTCCGATCCTGTTCAGATTCTCCACGTCTGTCTGCCAAAACCAACGAATCAAAATAACATACCGCCTTCAACAATTCTTCTCTATTGCTCTGTCCATAATCATTTTTATACAGCAATTCCGAAATCAACAACTGGCAGTAATGTCCATTAAACACGTCCAAACTATCCGCCATCGAACTGGCCGCAAATTCCCTCAGCCTGGCAAATGCGCTATCAGGCTGTTTCCACATCAAACTGTCAATCTCTTCCAACTCCCGGCATGGCCTATCCTCCGGCACCACCACCGTCGAATTGCAAGCCGCCACTAGCGCAGCCACCATTAATATCACCATCCAAATCCCACAATTATTCCTATGTGTTTTCATCTCAAAATCAATCAAATTTGCACCCGCAAAATTACTCAAAATCCATCAAACTCAATCAAAAATCTATCGTTTTCACGAATCATCGACAAACACTCCCAAGATTTCGCAAACCCAATCGCTCTAATTTGACTCCATATCTGGATAAAGTATAAAAAGTGGCTGAAATAGCCAATTTATATTTATCCAATCATACACCACGAACACTTCTCTCTTAACCATCTCCCACCCTTTATTGGTGTTCCGCCACTTCAGAAGCCCTGTCTTGGAGCTGGTTCCGCTACGCCGGCTTCATTCCGCTATGCTCCATGAAAGCCGTCTCCGCTACACCAGACCCAAGACAGGGCCTCTTACGCGGCTCCACATCTTGTTTATCCCAACCAGCCGCACAAGCCCAAGCTGGAGGCATCCGCTGCTTCATTGCTCCGCTCCATCCCGCAGCCAATGCCCCCAGCCCCACCCCGCAACATACATTAACAAACCACAAGGAAATCACACAACTACACCCACTTGAAACGGCTCTGTCAGCGCCAGCTTCTTCGTAAAATGTTCCACCTCGCATACTAAATCTGGACGTCTTTCTTCGTAAAACTTCATCATTCTAAACCCACTTTCTTTATCAAACTTGTTAAAAGTTATGTTTGCGTGATGGTCGCTACTTTGCTCATCATAGATTGTCTCATATTTCCCATCACCTCGTCTATATTTGTTCCCAATGCTTTCAGCGTAACAAAAAACAAGTTGACAAACCGCTTTCAAGAAATATCCATACCTCTTCTTATCCTCCTGGATCAATTCATCACTTGCCATTGTTTCAAATGTATTGATCAAATCTTGAAGACTATATTTGAACGAACTGATATTATCAAACACCTCCGGCTCACACACTTTCAAATAAGTCATCAAAAAATAGACATCTGCAAACAACTTGCTATTTGTCGCCATCTCACACAGCACTATCCTTGCCAAAGCAAATATTCTTTCCGTTTGCCTCAAATTCAAATGCTTATACTTCACAATGAGTTTGGCAATGGAAAGTAAATCACCCTTATCATCAACAGACCGTCCCGTAACAATCCTTTTCCTGCCTTCGCTCTCTGTGAAATCAGCAAAACCATAGAAATCGTATAGGTATTCACAATAATGATCGGAATCAGGTTCGGGCAAGTTATAGTCAATATCTATAAATCTCCTCAGATACTCCATCGAATTGATTTGCTCGCTACCATAAAAGCCATTGATGGAGTAGGCTAACTGTTGTTTGTCTATGGATAGCACAAACACCACATTGGGCACATCAAACAAATGCTTTATTCTCTCCAATACCTTAACGGCAAATGTTGGATTACATCGGTCAAGTTCATCAATAAAATACACCAAAGGCCGATTGTTGTCACAAACAAAAGCAACATATTCAACCAGGTCATTTTTGAATTGTTGCAATACAATTGCCGTTTCATCTTCTTTGTCAAGAGAATTCACAATCTCTTTTTCAACTACATCTAAGCCACTTTTACCAGCCTCTGCTGCAACATCGCCGAATTTCCCCAAAGCACCTTTTACAGCGCCCATCCCAATTCCAACAATAATCTTACTGCCCACAGAAAAAACCTTTTTCAATTTACCTTCTTTATCCTCTTCTTTGTTAACTGTTTTCAAGCACCGCAAAAGAGAGAATAAAGGCTCCTCGCTAATGTCATCTTCCCAGGCGTTGTAATAGATAACAGGGAAGCCGTTGTTTTTTAAGTGTTGCGACCACATTTTTACAAATGTGGTCTTGCCAGTTCCCCATGTGCCGTTCAACGCAAGAACCGCCCCATCTTGATATGCGAAAGCAGCACTTGTCAACACTTCGGCATTCTTTTTTCTATCTAATTTATCATTAGCAAAAGGATCCTCTTTAGAAATCACAAAATCCCTAACTTTCGCTTTAACAGAATGATACACCTGCTCCGACTTCAACTCCGTCATCTCAGTTTCCATAGTTTCTCTCTCCTTTTTCTTTTTAAACAATTTGCACATAATCAAAACACATCTTGGAAAGTCACTTGCAAAGTTAACAAATCTCTACTTTTTCCTAACTTTGAGACCTTAAAACATTAAAAACATGATTTACTTTGACGAAGCAGGATATACGGGCCCAGATTTAAGAAATGCGGCACAACCATATTTTACCATGGCGTCAATCAAAATGACTGATGATGAATTAGAAAAGATAAAGAAAGACATCAACTATGAAGGATGGGGGAAAGAACTCCATTTTTCAAGCATGTATCCTGATCCGAAGGGAAGAATAATGCTTGAACAAATATTTGCCCATCCTCTCTTGAATGCGGAGCATGTGTTACCGTCATTCGCCTTGAAACGTTATTGCATTTACGCAAACATCGTAAACATCTTAATTGAGACATTTTATCATAATAAAGGCATCAATCTTTATGCTGGAGCTACGAATCTCATCTTGGCCAATGGCCTGTTTTACTTTACAGAGCTACACCCCAACAAGAATTTAATTGTCGAGTTTGAAGACAACTTTGTTAAAATGGTAAGAGAGCCCTCAATCGAATCAATAGCCGATTTCTATAGAACAACCGATAGGCTTAGGGCGGACAAAGACACAGCGGAGGGTTTATTTGAAATGTTGTCCGAAATACCACCAACAATTGAATATATCGAAGAAGCTTTGTCAAATAACAAATTCTATATCGATCTAACCGTACCCTTGTTTTCCATTTCGATACAAGAGTGGTATAAAAAGACTGGTAAAAAAGACGATGTCCTATTTGATTCATCAGAGCCCTTCTATGCCAACAAGGCCTTTTTGGAGAGCTTACGGGATATGAACGTTCCAGAGACAGAAGTGGGATATGGGAAAAGCAGGCACGTTTATCCACTTCCAGTAGGAAAAATGGGAATAGCAAAATCCCATGACGAATTTGGCATTCAGCTTGCAGATGTTTATGCAAGCGCCTTGAATTTTGCGCTCACGCCAAGGACAAACAAGTTCAAACAATACCAACAGAGACTCAAGACACTACCAATCTTTCAAAACATAAAATTGAATTTAGCACCATCATCTAACGATTTCATTGAAGAAAGAATGAAGGAAACCGCCGACATCGATCCGTTGGAGTTCCTGTGTGATCACGAAAAAGACATAAGAATACTTTAGGCTTTTAGGGCTTTATCTCCAATCCTTCCAAACTAACAATGAAGTCCTCGCTGTTTTCGGCCAACCACATAAGATAGCGCATATCCTTTCCCGCTATCTGCTTTATTGTCTCTCCCTTGTATTTACCAAAGTTTATAATATCGTCAAGGTTCAATACTTTAATATCATTTTTCCGTTCCTCGGCAACTGCGTCGACATCAAAGAAAAAATGCGAAGAATGTTCGTTTGCCCATTTCACCCAGCCCCAGTCATTATGAATAACATCAACCAACATCTCTCCTTGGTGTTTTCCCTTTTCTAAAATATCGTTGATGCCATATATTTTGACTGGTTCAACTGTTGGCTCTCCAAGTATATCCAGAAGCACCCACGAACCACATGCGGCGCAGGGTATCTCCCGTGGTGTTTCGTCATCAATTTTGCACCAGCTTGCTTCACTGTCTTCCCACGCATTCGCTCTTTCTCCATTCCTGAAATAGAATCCATAGGCAGAGCCATACCTTCCACCTCTTCCACCGGGTTTTACTTGATGCACTTCAACATGCTGTGAATAATACCAGTTTGACACTCTTCCGTCTGGGAATCTTTGAGCCGTAAAGGGCAACGCCCTCCCTATGTTATAATAGAGTGAAATCAAGCTATTGCTTAACCCTTTTTGTTGGATGGCCTTAATAAGTTTTTCTTTTTCCATATCAGTCGCAAATTTACATTTTTTTGGTGATGTTTCGATCTATAACATGGATTTTTTTTGAAAAGTTTTGGTTGTTAATCGAAATATCGTACTTTTGTAACGCAAAATGAATTTGGCATTATGGTAACAAAAGATTTGCTTAGACAGGTGATCTATGAGCAGCGGGAACTCAACGAGCCGTTGGGGGTTAAAAGAAAAATATATAACGAACAGATAGAAGCACCAGAAGTTCTTGTGATATCTGGAGTGAGACGATGTGGAAAATCGGTTCTGATGCAGCAGATTAAAGCTGGGCAAATCGAGCAAGATTATTGTCTATGTTTTGACGATGATCGTCTCCTGCATTTCGAAGTTTCGGACTTCCAAACGATGTGCGACGTATTTGCCGAGGATTTCGGCATACAAAAAACATTCTATCTTGACGAGGTCCAGTTAATTGCAGGATGGGAACGTTTCGCAGACAGGTTATACAACCACCACAACAAAGTATTCATCACTGGTAGTAATGCATACCTGTTGAGCAGAGAATTGGGCACATTGCTTACAGGGCGTCATCTCACCCAAGAGCTTTGGCCGATGTCTTTTGTGGAATTCATGGAATTAAAAGGTGAGAAATGGCAGAAAAGTGATCTGTACACGACTGTTGGAAAAGCAAGGTTTGTGAATTTGCAGAGTGCCTATTTGCATGAAGGCGGTTTCCCACAATACCTTCAAACAAGGAACCCGAGATATCTAAAAGAGTTGTATAATGACATCATCTATCGAGATATCGTGGTAAGGCACAAATTGTCTTTGGACAGACAAATACGGGAAGTGGCATATTACTTAGCAAGTAATTTTACGCATCGTTTCACATACCTATCTGTTGCAAGAGTCACAGGTATAAAGAGTTCTGAAACGGTTCAGGATTATATACGATATCTAGAGGAAGCCTATTTGGTTGGTGTGCTAACTAAATATGACTATAAGGTGGGCGAGCAACTGAAGAGCCCGAAAAAGATTTATTTTGTCGACAATGGCTTAGTGGGGCAAATCGGTTTCAGTTTCAGTAGTAATATTGGCCCTAAGCTAGAAAATGCTGTTTATATAGAATTGCGTCGTCGTGAACAGGAAATCTTTTATTATCAGGATAAATGGGAGTGCGACTTTGTAGTTAGGGAAAATACAGATATTGTAAAAGCCTACCAGGTATCGGTATCTTTGGCCGACTCTGAAACTAGTCAACGCGAAATGAAAGGACTCGTGTCTGCGATGGATGCCTTCGGACTCATCGAAGGGGTTATTATAACGATGGATGAATCCGAAGAATTAAAACTTCACGACGGCAGGATAATCCATGTAATTCCTTTCTACAAATGGGTATGTGAAGAGAATTATTAAAAACACTCGAAAAACTCTTGCATTTTGCAAGCATTCCACAACTTCAACAGGACAAAATTGTCATTACAACAACAATTATCACATAGTTTCTGTTTCTATTATGTCATTATGGATTTGTCCAATCGCGTCCGTCCATTGCTTTTTCAATCCTTTCTATATGATATTTGCATTACTGCCAGAATATCCTTTCCAGAGGGAGAACTTGTATTAAGGATTATGCAACACGAACTCTATTCCCTGCATAAAGACAAACAAATTTGCCAGTTAAAGAATAACAACCCCAATAAATCACATTATCCAATTCGCTAATAGTGAGGCGAGAAATCCACCTAAAAAACTGGCACCTCCTATTTCAAGATAGTGCTTAAACTGTAAATTGACAGTAGTACTATTGTTACTCTTATCCATTACTTTGGCTTTGGCCCCCACAACCTTGCTATTCGGGCCCGCAACAACGCTGCCAATGTTTGACTTACCATTTTCATTAAACTCTTCCATATTATTCGTAATTTAAGACATTACTTTTGCTTGTCTAACAGTAGCGCCAACACCAGCTACTATAGAATGATCAATTAACATTTGTTGTACTATTGGTCTGCCATGAATAAAGTCATCGGCATATTTACAATCTACAATCCGAACGGATTTATCAAATCCAATCTCACTTTGTTTTACATAACTACTTGTTGACTGGAGACTATCTACCACCATCATCCTTTCTCCCACGAGTGAAAAAGTCATATCCAAGATATCCATATCTTGAACATTATTTGGATCAATGGAGAAGGGGGCTTTAGTAAATTTACATAAACCATCCGTAACAAACCCCACCCATGAACTTAACAAATCGCCATATTTACATCTTTTTTCATACAATTCTGGCAATTTTACATCTTTATCAACGGCAACTCTATGTGTACAATGGCAATCATTACATAAATGATATAGCATTAAGAGATGCCCTGTAATTGCATTTTCAAAAAAATCAAATGAGAAAGTTAGCGTAGCCATAATTAATGTTTTGGATCAAAAATGCTCAGTTTGCGGATAACTCATTTATTATTCTTTTTGCAATCTCAAAAAAGCCAGATTGTCTTCCATTTCTGTTTTATAAAAGTCCCCGGGCCAATCAAAGGCACCTGTTTCATTAATTTCCAGTCGCCTAACAGAAATATAATCTTTCCTTTGATTATAGTCCTTTCGTTCAAAATAGTAGATGGCAACTTCTTCAGGTGTCAATTGTTTCTTCTCGGCCATTAACCTCCTTAATCTCCTTAGCATATATTCACTGTGGCTTTCAATGATGAGTTTCTTGTTTTTATTCGAGACCAACTCGGCAAAAAGATTTGCCAATTCTGCTTGCATCTTAGGGTGTAAATGGATTTCTGGCTGTTCTATCATAGTTAATGAGTCAGCTTCCGCAGAATGACATTGAATTAGAATGGGTAGTATCTGAGAAACGCCAAAACCCACCTCGGGAATATTCAACATATTCTCATCTTGTTCCACAATCAAATGATTTATCATTTCTTCATTACTTTCAGATACATCAATAGAAAAATTAAACTTATATAACCATTCATTAACGAATGCCTTGGTCTCAGGTTTACTTTTTAATATCTCAACACAAGTTTCAGGATCGGAGCAATCGATATAATCCAAATAATGATCTTTATCTAATACATAATAATGCTTGGGTGCAGCACGAAGAGGGCCAATATGATTGAGTTGATTTAATTCAAATTCATGCATCAAACCTAATAAAACATTCTGGACAATTTTTAGAAAATAGTTTGCCAATGTTGTTTCATTGTCCTTCCTATTGAAATTTTCATATGGATATTCGAAACATAAAAAAATTGAATTACTATGCATAAAATGGTTTCCAATGGAATCAATGTGTCGACTACTCATTTCTGACATGTCGATCAAATCCGAATGGAAAACAAAATCCGAATCCTTTTTGGACAATTTAAAAAGTACTTTGTTATCAACCATTATTTTTATGTCTGAAATCACAAGCTTTTTTCTTTCGTATGAAATTGTGTAAGAAACGGTATACTCATAATTCTCTCTCATTGCATTTTGAAGATTCGAAAGCATAGTGTGCACCGCTATAAAATCTCGCTTTGAAGGATCATAGAAATCAGATTTAGACAAACATGTACCATTTATATTAATGGATTCTGAACGTCGTATATAATCCTGCGCATTCGGTTTCGAAACGACATCAACTAATTTATTAATAAAAACAGAAAAAGTTTTTGTTTCCATTAGACTATCATCGGTAAACCTCTCACTATCACCCAATTTACTACGATTGTAAATCAAGTCACTTAAGCCGGCCAAACGTAAAGAACTGGTCAAACGCAGTATTGAACGCACATATTCCCTCAAACAACGACTCAACCAATAATTAGGGGAATGACTGCTAAACTTTATTGCTATTTCGAACGGTTGAGATGTATCCTTATTGCGAAAAAGATGTCCAATTGGTCCCATTTTAGCAAAATGTCCATGGAGATCTAATGGGGCCTTTTCCCTAAATTTAGATGGTTGAGCGGTTTGGAACAACAACAACAACAATTGAATAAGAGAAGTTTTACCAGCACTGTTTTCTCCAAGGAATATCGTGATGGGTTTAAGGTCAATTTTAGCTTCTTCGAATCCTTTGTAGTTTTTAACGGCTAACGATTCTAACATGACGTTTAATATTAGAAAAATTATGAAATAAAATCAACAATTATTTTAAACACTTTACCATTAATAAATAAGCAAAAAAAGAACTTTAGTAAATAGAAATAAATCCTTCACGGCAACCGAGGCTCTTCTTCCCGATATTCCAAAATATCCCCTGGCGTACACTGTAATTCTCGACAAATCGCATCAAGAGTATTCAGTCGGATAGCCTTCACCTTCCCTGTCTTCAATATGGAGAGATTAGCTTGTGTAAGGCCTATCTTCTCCGCCAACTCGTTTGAACGCATCTTGCGTTTGGCCAGCATCACATCCAAATTCATTACAATCATGACTCAAACGGTTAAATTGTTCTCCTCCACCGCATCAGCGGCAATCTTATACATAAAGGCAAAGAAAAGGATGCAGAAAGGAATAACGATATTTGAATGGGTATAGCCGAAATTAAAGTCCTCGCGAAATAGAATTGGCTCATTCGCCCAACAAAGCCGATGCACGAAATAGGCCAAAGCCAACCAGAAAAACAACTTCACATTACTCTTTGGGAAGACGACGCCGTCCCGTGTGCTTTTCAAAAAATTAAAAGCGGCCTTAACGCACAGGCCAATCGTTATAGCAATACTAAACACATCCAACACAAAAAACGAAATTTTTAGCACTGTACGTTGCGTCCAGTCAACATCCCTACTCATCACTCCTTTTCCCGTCAAAAAGCCATAATAAACAAGTGCATAAAACACCGCCCATGCGGCACACAATACAATAGCCACATAGCTGCAAATTCGGATACCCATCCAAGTTTTTTGTGTAGTCATAATTGAGTGTTTAACGGTTGGTTTAGGTTGCAAAGGTAATGCTTTTTCCGTTTTAATCTCACACTGGGGGTGCCAATTTTTCACTGGCACCCCTACAATAACATCCCTAAACATGGCCACATTCAGTTTGATGGGTAAACATCAACAGCCACGGCCACGTATCTCCCAAGAACCTCGTCGTAATATGCGGCATAAATGCCCTCTCTAATAATGATGGTATCGTTGTCCACCACAATAGGTTGACCTATGGCGAGGTATCCATCTGAAGTAAACCCATTCTCGTCCGCGGTAGGAACAATAACAAGCTTACCATCCACCAAACATCCCCTTACATTCGCCCCATGATTGATAGTATCCATCTTGGATGCAGAACACAGCCCATAAAGGTCATTATCACAATCACCATTAGCCAATGGCCAATGCCATGTAATCACATACTGTGTGCCTTGCGTTCTATCCTCCTCCCCACAATTGTTAATCACATTTTTGCAAAGATCAGTGTAATCTTTAACTTGGTGACTATCAAAAAAGGCCTTTCCCTGCTCCCAACTCATAACTTCAGCCATTTCAGCCAAAGTATAGCCTTCAACATTATCTTCTTGTGTTTGCGTAAAATTAGATTGGAGATTGTTTTTCTCTTCTATTTTTTCTTTGCTACAAGCCCCGACAACCGCAACTATAACAGCAAAGACAAACATTACCATTAAAATCCTTATTGTTTTCATACAATCAAATTTATTGTTTGTTCCAATTTACTTTATATTATTTATTTAGCACGAACCCATTGATCCGAAGTACTATTTGTGGGAAAGATTCGTCATTTGATTTCACAACGATAGCTTTTGTAAACGATCCAGTTTTATTTGGATAATACCTCACCCTAATACATCCTTTCTCATTTGGCCCAATAGGCTGTTTGGACCATTCCGGAATTACACAGCCACATGATGAAAAAGCCGAAGTTATGAGTAATGGCGCCATCCCCTTGTTAGAGTAATCAAATACATGTTCTACACTTTCGTAAATACTAATAGTATCGAAGTTAAACACAACATCTTCAAAAAAAATACTCGGTTCACAAGAATCTCGAATCCCAATCCCCGGGGTGAAGCCTTGTTGTTGCTCATAAGCCTTTTTAGCATTGAGGAGTCCTGAATAATCAAGACGGTTGGATCGCCAAACAACTTCTTTCTGGGGTGAAATAAGATAGTATGATGGATAAGCATTCCCCACCAGAGCAATTGTCGTGTTTATACCTTTCGCGGAAAAAAGAATATCTTCTATGCAGTATTTTTTTGCTGTTTCTGCTATAAGATTCCAATTGTCTGATAAAGCATTGACCGCAATAATGCGAACACCTTCTGTCTCAATCAAACAATAACCTAGCGAATCTTTTTCTTTCCGCATTTTTTCAAATCCTTCACAGCAGCCCCTACATCCAAATTGCCAAAGATCGAGAAGTACCCATTTTGATTGTTCCTCCAGTTTAACCGTATCACCATTTAATGACACCAATGGATATTTCCATAAATCAGAAAACAATTCTTCTTTAGCAATTACCGTCATATTATATGGGAGGGACAACTCCGTATGAGTACAAAAACCATCATACTTTACACTTTTTAAATCAAACAAGGAATCATAAAACACTGACTTATCTTCAAAACTATAATTATACAATCTATATATTATCCTTTCTTTGAAGTCATTTTGTGTGCTGTTATAGGCAAGGATGCTATCAACTAGATAATTATCCGAATTAATCCATGTTTGAAATTCGTATTGAAGTGGTTCTGTAAAACCATCACTTTCACTCTTTTTTCGAAAAACCTTTTGTGTAACTCCATTAAAGCATATCCTTGGCTTTTCGTTGAATACTGCATCTTCATAATGATAAATATATGATTTTTGCAATCCCAACCTCATATAAAATGGCAGATTCAGCGTATAATATGGTAAAAAACGCAACAAGCCAAACACGTGCCTTTTCATAACAAAATATGTATTATTGAAATTAATTCTATTATGAAAAACTGATATTTCCCGATTCATTGCATCAATCACACAAATACTATCCCTAGTGATCATATAGCACACCTGATTGTCAATGAAATTAACAAACATCCTAGATTTATGCTTATTATACTGGTAACTAATGCAACACGAAGATCTTTCTTCTAATTCATTGAATTGATTATCTATTTTCAGCCAAAAGCTTATCCATTCTTTCCCTTTCACCGATTGGGTTGAACAATTTTTATATTTTTTCTGCGCCTCACTGCACCCTGGCTTAATCAGCATGTACGCTATCACAATCAGCACAACACACACAATTGTTTTGAAAATAGCGCTTTTTTTCATAGTGCGAGTATTGCTAATATTACACCAATAACCGCCAAATACCCACTATTATCAATTGTTATATCACAATATCTTTGCGGATTATCTCCTTTACACTCCGTACAAGTCCAGCCAAACAATTGAGGTTTAATCGGCAGACATCCCCTTGAACACAAATGAGATGTGCAACTAATACAAAACAAAGGGCCTCCTGGTTGATAGCAAGGAGTTACACTATCTAATCTGTGATCCACCACACTAACATTCGATATTTCATCCCCATAATTTATGAATGAATAACACCCTCCTTCAACTTCTTTTGAAAGATAATAACAAACACTGTCCTCGTAAACCACCTTATCTATAAAAGCTTCAGACGCCCATACGGTAATACTGTTTTCTGTTTCGGTATCGATTATCACAATTTGTAAGCCGGAAAACGAGGTATCCCCTACGGGTATTGCTTCAACTATCTCAACGGTTTCTAAATAATAACGATCAACATTTTTTTGAGGCATTTGCTTGTTTAATACACCTTGTAAATCTTCAATGTTAAACGAATACGATACCTTTCCGGTTTCTGTCACCATAGTTGCTAATGGTTTCTTTTCTTCTATCCCATTTATTATTGGGGGAAGTATCCGATTATTTTCTTTTTTGCAAGCCATAAAAGTCGTGGCCATCATCGCGAGAATCAATGTTCCCATTGTAAATCTAAACTTTTTCATTTCAAAATTTTTAATAGTTAAACATTTTTTGTTGACAATTCCGAGCGCGCACTCTTTTTTAATCAATTGATGCTTCAAAATTATAACTTTTTATTGATTAACAATAATTTTTTATGAATTTTTTTGATTTATTTTAATATTCTTATTTTTCCAGAGAACAAAACAGCATCACACACTCCCTGAATCCAGCAGGAGTAATCCCGAAACAACTAATCAATTTGTTTAGAATTCTCAGTTGGCTTTAGGGGTTATAAATATGGGTATTCCAAAATAAGAAGTCTGTATTACAAGGGAAGAAAGAGACTCCCTCTAAAAAATCCTAGTGGTGGCCTTAGACACAAACCAATCCATCGGTTTGTACTTCTTCTAAATGTGGAATGATTTGGAGGAACTATTAGAGCGCAATGTCGATCTCGTTTCCGAAGGCACCCTCATTCAATTCGCCCACGAAACTGCTGAAGGTGACAAATCTTGATCAATGAGGAAACATAGCTACGACATGGATACGGAAAGTCCTCAATAATGATCTTCCTGAACATTCCCAGCTGATCGACAAACACCTCTCCGAAACCGACCGGACCACCTGGGAAGACTCTGATTCGAAATAGCTCTATTTGATGTAGTTTACGTCATCGTATTCTGGATTCTCAAACTCCCTGACGGCGTAGGAGCAGAAAGCATGGATAAGGAATCCATGTTCACGGGCATAGTTGACGGTGGCATCAAGCAACGCCTTGGCGACACCGTGTCCACGATACTCGGGCTTCACTATGGTGTGCATCAGGCCGAGCGTTTTTGGCTCAATCCACTCGTAGGATATGTGGCCAATTCTTTGACCGTTCTCCTGAGCGATGAACACACCATTCTTTTCGCCGTTCTTATGAATTATCTCCATCTACCGACTTGTTATTTGTTAAGCTTATAGGTCAGAGCTCCAGATGGACAGGCCTCAATCTGAACGATCAGTTCTTCCGTTGTGGCGTTCTCTGGTCGGCACCACGGCCTTGCTTGGAGGTTGTAAACTTTGGGCAAAGTGCGGAAACAGATTCCGGCATGTGTGCATTTCTCGGGTTGCCAAATTACAGTCAGGTCTTCTGTCTTGTATTCTTTTATCATAGCAGTAAAGATGTGTTTTTGAATTATAGTAGGCAAACTGTTTGTTGGGCAAAGATAATCATTTTTCCCTATCTTTACCGCTTCAAACTACTGAACGCCATGAAAGAGGAAAAACACAGAATTTGTTATATGATTCTTCCCGAAGGAATCCGTGAGGATTTGGCGGAAGGGTTAATAGCCATGTCTGAGGAATACGCCGTTTCCATTGTTGTGATTCCTGGAGTGAACTGGAACGATGACCTCACTCCGTGGCCAGCGGAAGGCGTTTTCAAGAAAGCCAAGCCTTTCGGTGGAAATGCTTCATCTTCCCTTGACAAACTCACCAATAAGATCATCCCGGAAACCGAGAATCGTATGGGTGTCGTGGATGCTGAAAGAACCATCCTCGGCGTTTCGCTGTCTGGCCTTTTTGCGATTTGGGCGGCTTTCAACACCGATGCATTTACCAATGTCATCAGCATTTCAGGCTCGCTGTGGTATGATGGCTTTGTCGACTGGATGAGCGAAAACATACCATCACCCCAAGTCCAGAAGGTTTGTGTGCTGTTAGGTGAGCAGGAAAAGAACGCCAAGGACAAAAGGATGGCAACGGTAGAGGAGAGAAGTATTCTTGCCGCTAATATTCTGAAAGCGAAAACTACTGCAGCTGTTTCATTTGAAGTGGTCGAAGGGACCCACTTTTCACCTATTTTGCCAAGGTTAGAGCGAGCCTTTGAAATCTCTTTCTGATTTGACTCATCCTTTTAGTCATTGTTTTTTTCTTTTGGGCGCATCCCCCGACGGCCTGCTGAAGTGTGTCTTTGAGAGGAAGTGTATCGATATTGGTCAAGCTTTATCGATAAAGCAGAAGTGTCTCGAAGGCCGTCGGCGGTCGGGCTTTCCGGGGCTCCGCTATCGCTCCGGTGGTTTGTTCCATTCCACTTCGGGACAACGGCTCCTGCCGTCGCCGTCGACCCTCCGTTCCATTCCACAAACCACCAAGCCCCTCCAATCCCTTGCGCGCTGCCACACCCCAGTCAAACGTCTGATGGCCTTCCGATTTTAATTATAATTCATCACCTATTTGTCCTCTATTTGTTAAAGTTTTTATGTAATTACCTTAGCCGCGTTAATAGTTGGAACTTAATATTATGAAAACAATAATATGCTCAGCCATACCCCCTCCTGTAAATCACAACCCGAAAAAGACAAGAAGGCGACCCAACCTGATGTGACCCCCAGAAGTTGGACAGTTTAACATTAAATTAAGTCCCTGAGAAAAGAGCTCGGTACTGCACCGGGCTCTTTCCTTTTAGCCTCAGTTTGATTCTGTCGTTGTTGTAATATTGGATGTACTTTTTGAGTGCATCCTTGAACTGTTCGACAGAGTTCCAGTCCTGCAAATATAGCAATTCGTTTTTCATCAGGCCGAAGAAGTTTTCCATCATCGCGTTATCAAGGCAGTTCCCCTTGCGCGACATGCTCTGTGTTATATTCCTGTCTTCCAAGGCTTTCTGATATCGTTTGTGCTGGTACTGCCAGCCCTGGTCCGAGTGGAAAATGAGGTTCCCGTGTATGTCTCTTTTCTTGAAGGCCTTGTCCAGCATTCCCATGACCATCTTCAAGTCAGGACTATCTGATATTGTGTAGGAGACGATTTCTCCGTTGAACATGTCCAGGATGGGGGAAAGATACATCTTCCTTTCTTTGATTTTCACCTGCGTGACATCGGTGGTCCATTTCTGGTCCGGCGCCGAAGCCTTGAAGTCCCTGTCAATCACGTTGGGGGCGATTTTGCCGAGTTCTCCCTTGTAGGACCGGTAGTGCTGTTTCTTTCCCTTGGCTTTCAAAGACATCTGTCCCATCAGCTTTTGGACGGTCTTGTGGTTGATGTCAACCCCTTCGTTGCGCAGTTGTGCCGTTACCCGGCGGTAGCCGTAACGGCCATGGTGTTCCTCATATACTGAACGTATGCGCTTCCTGACGGCATCATACCCGTCTGGCTGTCCCATGCGCTTGGTGTGGTAATAGAAGGTGGAACGAGCCATCCCCTTGATCTCAAGAAGGAGGTCAAGGTTGTGTTCCGGCCTCAGTCCTTCGATGGCTTCCGCCCAGTCCCTTTGAGACGGGCTTCTCTTTCCTCGACTAAGGCCTTCACTTTTTTTAGCAGGGCGTTCTCGGCCCGAAGGTACTCGTTCTCATAGCGGAGCCGTTCCAGCTCCGTCATCTCCTCCGGTTTCTTTTTCTTCGGTCTACCCATGTCTTTCCTCGGTCTTCCCAGGGGCTTGCCCAGCAGCGCCTCCTTCCCGCCTGATACGTACTGCTTGCGCCAACTCCTTATCGCAGATTCGCTCACCCCTCGGTTTAACATAATGTCTGACAAAGGTAGGTGTTTTTCCTCGTAATCCGCTATCACCTCTAACTTTTCTTCTACCGTAAAGTGGCTCTTCCTCTTCTTGACAAGGGCTGAAGAGCCCTCGGCCTGGTATCTCTCCCATAGATACCTCAACAACCCGCCATTGATGCCATAGTGGACGTGGATGTAGGTAGGGCTGTATCCAGCCTCCAACATCTTCATATACTTCAGGCGATTCTCATAGGTGTGTTTGTTTCTCTTTTTGGACATAAAAAACCCCGAAAGTTTTTTGTCCAACTTTCGGGGTTCAGGTCAACCTTCTGAAAAAAACTTCGGCCTTCCTCTGCGCAACAAACGATATCGTTAGGAATCCCTGATACGTTTAGGCACCATGCTCTTCCTGTGTCTAAGCATCAACTCTGATCATGTAAAGTTTTTTATTGAAAGATTCGAAAAAGGGGCGTTTACACTGAAATCAGTTAGAAGACTGACAGCGAAAAAAAATCCAAGAAGTCGTTGCGCGCAAGGACGATCTTTCTGATTCCATGAAAAACAAAATGAAAGACTGGTTCGCAAGTTTTGGAGCGTTGTCGTCAACTGACACAGATTATATTGAACAGTACTACGGTATCCTTCAAGAACTATTGTTAGCTGGTTTGAAGAAGAATATTTCTTTTAAAAGTCCTACGGGACAGCATACCTTGCTTACTCAGCACATCGTAGGTCAGGAGAAAGCATTGGAGTTTGACCGATTTATTGTTATATCTATTGCAGGAACTGTTTGCCGTCTGGATTCATTGTCCTTGCATAAACCTTCAGTTTATTGTCTCTATTTTTACTTATAACTTCTTGATAGTTGTCGTAAATTTATTATTTTTGACGTCGCAAATCTGGTTGCAGACAATCACGCTGCAAAACCAAGGTTTGCACCGACATTTGACAAGAATAAACAATGATTGACAGCACTTCATCATCAGACATTAAACAGCTAATAGCCGAATGCGGCAACGAGGCAATGAAAAAAATCCTTGACAGCCATCTTCCCGAAAAACTGACAGAATTAGCGAAAGCACTAGCAAATTATTATCAGTGTTGCTATTGTGGCATCGGAACAATTGATGGTGACTATGCCGAAGACCGTGCCTGCTGGCCCCAAGGACTACCCGCGAAGATGAAGAGAGGCAAACGAAAAGAGGGTCAAAGTGAATACCTTTTGTTCAAAGCCCTTGAAAAGAATGGGAACCCCACAGTTGTAATTTACGGGAAAAATGAGATTGAAAAAGCAATTAATTCCAAAGCCTATCATGAAAATTATGGTGATTTTGAGTTTTGTTCCATTATCATTTTTCGTGAAAGAGACGAATCACCACATGGATATATCCAGTTCCTGAGTGCTGAAAAACCAATTGGAGAGGCTGTAGATTTCCCATTTGCAGAAGATATTCTTCGATTAATTTTTACTATTAAATTATGGTATGCACGAAAAGACGAGCATTCCTTCAGAGAAGATTTTGATTTCATCAACTTTATTTCCCAACAGACAGATGATGTGGACTTGATTCTTCAAAAAATCATGGAGTATTTGTCCGAAACGTTTAATGCTGGAATTATTTCATACCGAATCCCATTGCTTGTCGGTTCTGATAGAAAGCCTGTTTTTTATCTTCGGAAGTGGTATATCAGAGACGACATCCAAGACAAAGAACATATTCGTGAGGAGCATTTTACCAAAAGGCTGTTAATCGGACAGGATGAGATGGATGGGGGAAAAGAATTAAGTCGCAATAACCATGTCTTTCCCATCTTTACCTGCAATCCTGAGGATATTATCAAATTAACCGACGAACAGTTATTGAAAGACAAGGCGGTGATTATCCCCATTATCCGAGTCCATGCTGAGAAAAATGAGTGTATAAATAATCTGAAAGCAGATATGTTATGCGAAGGAAATAAAGAATTTGCCTCACATTTTGAAAAATACCTTGGAGTATTTAATCTACGGATTTTCGAAGTTGCAGAAAACTCTGAGGATAATACTGTTCTCAGATTAGCAACTATGGCAAAGCATATTTCCTCTATGCTAAGCACTATTGTCACTGAACAAGAGAATCAATCTTTGAGAAAATTTCAGGTTCAATTAAGAAGTACATCGTTCGCAAGAATTGGAGAATTTGATGAACAATGTGCTAAGATATTGTGTGACTCAGTTGGAGCAGAAGCCTGTGCAATATACAAATATGTAAGACAGCAAGATAAAATGATACTTACGGCTACCTATCCAAATGACATGCGTATTTATTCTTCAGGTAATATAATAGTAGAATTCCATAAAGACTTTGGCATAACTCTTGTGAATATTAACAACAGGTTTAATCCCCAAAAAGTGAGACCAGACGTTGATGATTCAAGTTATGTTGTCAAATACAAGAATAGACAACTAAACTCGCTGTTATTGAAACCAATAATAAAAAAGGACGGTTCGAAGTTAGGAATGATATTGCTGCTAGGAAAACGACAGGAGGGGAGCGAGAAACTTGTATCAAAAACCTATTGGGAACAAGACAGGAGATATATCGAGTTCATGGTGGATATTCTTGGTCGGATTGAAGAGTCGGACTCGGAAAGACTGACATTTCTACAGCAGTTGTCTCATGAACTCCGCTCGCCTATCACACAAATGGTATCTGGAAACGAGTTGCTGATTGAAACATATAAGCGGAACAAAAATGAGTTATACAGAGGAAAGCCAATCACAGACTATACAATAGGTGCGCTTGAAGACAATGTGCGGCAGACGATGATGTTCAAGCAAATAATTGGTGATGTTCAATTTATCTATTCACTAAGTAAAGGTGAAGTGTCATACAATCTGGAAAATGTAGATATTAAAGAATGCATTCTTGATTGCATCAAGTTGTTTGAGAAAGTCCCAGATTCTATTCTGGAAACTCCAAAACGACTAAGTTTTAACACTCAGTTGCGACAACTTCCTGTGACTCTTTTCGTGGATAGAGAAAGAATCAAGCAGGTCTTTATTAATCTTCTGAAGAATGCAGTACAATATGCTGATGACCATAGTATAATTACTATCAGATACAACTATAATGACGAAATAAAGAGCCACGAAATAGACTTTATTAACTATGGCATCGGCGTGGACCAGAGCAAAGGAAACCGATTGTTCCAGTTATGGGAGCGAGGTGGAAACGCCCAGCGGCTGCGTCCAAGTGGTACAGGCATGGGACTGTTTATAGTACAAGAAATCATGAAAGCCCATGAAGGAGAATGCTGTATCAAGAGATATTACAATCCAACAATATTCACAGTGAGAATACCCTTAAAGAAATAGCGGCAGCCACAATACCATATTTATGAAAGAATAAAACTCATAATGTAACATAATTCAATCAAACAATGAAAAAGATACTTTTTTTTGATGATGAGCCATTCTATGTTAATCTGTTGATTGACAACCTTGAATTAAACCATGGCTGGACAGCAGATAATAAAGGCAAAATAAAATATATTTCGGACCCTGCGGAAATGATTGATGAAATAAAGTCAAGTAATTTGTATGACCTGTTTGTTCTGGACATCATGATTCCCTCTTATGAAATTGAAAAAAAAGGTATTTTCAATAAGAAAGAAATTCAAAGAATCGAGAGAGACAACAATATGGGCATACTGATAGCTGAGAAGATCAGAGCTTTTGAAAAATACAAAACGACTCCCATCATCTTCTTGTCAGCAAAAGGAGATAGAGAAATCCCCATTTCATTAGGAGCCCCTGTTGATTGTGTCACAAAACCAACACTTGCCAGAGATTTTTCAAATAAAATGGAAAATATGCTATCATCACAAAATCAAGCCATATGAAACGTGTTTTATTGTTTGTTCTATGCTTTTTGCCGCTACTAGGATTACAAGCACAAGAGCTTTCCGATACCAGTAGCAATTATCTGGTAGAAGAATTTTCTAATCAAATAGAGCATAATGATCCACCTACACAGGATACAGTATCAACGCTCACCCTACTAATAAATATGGCTAACAATTCATTGACCAGTTGTAATAACCAGATAGAGCAATGGTCTCTAATATTGACTATTCTTTCAATTTTTTTGACAGGAGTGGGAGTCTTTGGCGTCTCAAGAATTAGACGTTTAGAAAGAAGATATTCACGGTTTGAAAAAAGCGAGGAATCGCAGCGTCAGAAAAATGAGATTTTAGCATATTATATACGGAGGTTAAGCGACTGGCTGTATAGAGAGAGTTTTAATTCAATAAATACTAGCGCAGAAACAGCAATGAATGATAGACAATACGAATCCATGAAGGATGTATATATAGGATATCAACTTATTAGACTGAGTGTCACAATTATTCCCAATGAAAATAAACGGGCTGAAGAAACAAAACGGGCTATTAAGGAGATAGAACAAGCGTTAAACCAAATCGTTGGGAGAGGAGGCAAGGATGATCTAAAAGCACTGCAAGAAATGGCCGAATTTGAAATAAACAAAGTTAAGAAGAAAATGCTAAAGAAAGCTGCAAAAGAACTTCAAGACAGATTGATAAATCATGGTTAACTTTCTCTTGGAGTGTGTTTTTGACTAATAACTAAATGACAGGGAGAGGTCTGTCTCTTGGTGTTTTTTAACTGCAACTGCAACAAATCAGTCTTCGAATTGGACTTTCAATTGAGATTGTTGTCAAAAAACAAAACAACTGGTCAAAGGATATTACGTCCTGGATAATGCATCTATATTCGTTGTTGTTCAGTCCAAAAGACGTGATAACTGTTTTTAGTTCAAATGATATTTTTTCCCATCTCTACACTTGAAAAATTACTAATATTTCAAAGGTGCAATGAATAATTAACATTCCTTAAAGGACGGTGAAACCATCATAAAATGATTAACGTCATGTATGAAGATAGTATGCTGTTTCACTCCGGCTTTCCAGCAGAGAGTTTATGAAGTGAGCTTCAACTGCTTTGAGTTTATAACACGGCATCTCCCTATTAATGAGTCAATTATATAATGTATTTGGGAATTTGGCCAGTTTTCATTTGGGAACTTGGCATAAAAAGACCAAGACTAAGGCGAAGTTAGATGCCAATTTAGGCCATCCATCTTTTGTCACCAAAGGCAAAATTATTGTTTATTGCCATTATTCCAAAAAAGCATTATCTTTGCACCGAAGTAAAAAGTTCCAATCATGTCTCGGAAAGAGATTGTTTTACAGATCCAGATGCTCATGCGGAGGCTGTTTCCCACCGCAGAGGTCATTTTGTATGGTAGCGAAGCCCGCAACGAGGCAAGGCCTGATAGTGATATCGACCTCCTAATCCTCGTCGACGGTGACAAGCTTACCTTATCTCAGGAGGATGCCATCACCACTCCGTTGTACGAGTTGGAGCTTAAAACCGGCGTGGCCATCAGCCCCATCGTCATGCTGAAAAAGCAGTGGGCCAACCGGCCAATGATTACGCCATTTTACCTTAACATCATAAAAGAAGGAATCAGACTATGAGCGGACTGGATGATGATAGCAGAAATGCGTTGGTCGAATACCGTCTCGAACGGGCTTATAAGACAATGGAGGAAGCCGCGCTTTTGGAAGAAAAAGACTATTACAACGCGGCAGTGAATAGGTTGTATTACGCCTGTTACTACGCCACCGAAGCTTTGCTGCTGAAGAACAAGATTGAAGCCAAGTCACATGCAGGTGTCAAAGCCATGCTGGGGCTCCATTTTGTCTCGAAAGGTCTGATTCCCGTAAACATTGGCAAGATCCTCTCAACTCTATACGAAAAGCGTCAAAGTGGTGACTATGACGATTTCATCTATTGCGATAAAGAGATGACCGACGATCTCACAGTCCAGGCCAAAACTTATATCGATAACCTTTCCCAGTTAATAAGAGGGGAGTAGCCAATATTATCACAGAATTCCTAGAAACCTTTGTGCTGGCCTTTTTTGGTCAGCACTTTTTTTCAGTAATCCACCCAGCAGCGGAGTTCCGCGCTCCTCCGCTATCGCTCCGTAGCGCTCCACATCTTGTTCATCCCACCCACAAAACCTGCTGGAGGCTACAGCCACAAAAAAAGGATTCCCAGCCTCACGACCGGGAATCCAAAAACGCATGAAAAAAAAAATATGGATCAAAGCTACTTGAGCTCAAAGTGGCACTTGTCAACAAAGCTTTTCCAGTTGCCACCCCAGCCGATTTCAACATCCAGTTCCTTGGCCACTTGGAACATCAGTTCGGCCAAGTCTTCAAACCTGGACCAATCGACCTCTTTCCGATTCATGGTGAGAGGGTAGAGGTCAACCGCTTTCCCAACCAAGTGCTTCGACTTCATCGTCCGCGACTTCCCCTGCTTCACATATTCACGCTGCTTCGCTTCGCTACGCAACCCTTCGGACACATTGAACGGGAACCTGCACCGCGTTGCGCATTCCATCACAACCGCCTTCAGACGCTCATCCACGCCCTCCAGCCTTTTCTTCGATAATTCCGATAGTTCCATAACTTGTTCTCCTTTCTTTTGTTCCGTCCCTTCGTCCCCTTTTCAAGAGGGTTCTGCGAAGCGACGGAAGATTCATTCCTTATTCCTATATGCGTCTCGCTCAGCCTTGCTCATTCTGCGCCATCGCCAAGGTGCCACTGGCCGGTCATCACGCCAAAGCCCGAAACCGTTCCATCGGGCTTCATTCTCCAGCTGAGCATAGCGGGGATTGCTGTCATGTTCCTTGAAATGCCACGCCAAACCTTGACGAAGCAACTCTTCGGCGACATCTTCGCAATCCAGATAGACCGTCGCAATCCATCGGCCATAGAAGTCCTTCTGCTTCAGTTTCAGTCCGACGGTCTTTCCGCCGATGAGTGAGTAAAGATGCAGCGTGGCCACATCGCCATAAAACTGTCCTCGTTCCGGCGCAACGATGCCGTTGATCCTGACTACCACCTTGGTGAGCTCATACGCCCACGGATTCACACCCGGATTGCCGCTCTCGGCCAAACGCCCCTCGAAGGTGTCCCCATCGATGACCCTGCTGACTTTCAGGCAAACCAGCGAACTGCTATCATTCTCCAAACGCTTTGAGATTAACTCTGCAAGACTCTCGGTGACTCCTTTTGTCAGGTTGTTCGAAGAACCAATTACCATTCCCTTGTGTGCGCTCGCCGCTTCGCGGCTCGCGCAACCACAAGCTCTGCTTTCTGTTTTCTCCAGACAGCCGAAAGAAAGCATAAGAAATGCGACTGCCATAATCAAAAACTTCTTCATAATCTATTGTTTTTAAGGTCTTGCAAAAATATGGCAAAAATCCCTTTCAAAATCAAGTCAAATTCGCTCAAAATCAGTCAAAAGCAATCAAGAAATCTAAATTCAGCTATAATCCACTTATTTTTGCGCAACCGCCGCCTAAAATGGCGTGTCTCGCCGCATCAAAAACACTATAAAGATTATGAAATGCTGCGTTACCCATGAATGGCGACGGCTTATAGTTCATTTATTTATCAACCCCTAAAATCTATTTATCATGGGTAAAATCAAACAAGGAATCCTCGGAGGATTCAAAGGAAAAGTCGGAACCGTCATTGGTTCCTCTTGGAACGGCATCGCCTATATGAAAGGCCAAGCCCAAAGCGTCAGGAACCCAAAAACTGCCGCACAAATGACTCAACGCAACTTTTTTAAAGAGGTTCAAGAGCTGGCTGCACAGATCTCAAACGAACAGCTCGCTTTTCTGTTCCCCAACTCCCCCAAAAACATGACTCGTCGCAACATGCTCGCCCAGCAACTTGCTGCTGATCCCATTATCACCGATAATGAAAAGCATGTTAACCTGTCCTGTCTTACCACCATTGGCAACGCCCCTACGGCAGAGCTCCCCGCAGTCACCATTGAGGCTAATGAAAACTTTCTCAACATTTTTTGGCAGGATGAAACCGACATTCGCTCTCTCCACGCCAACGAATACCCCACTGTGTTTGTGGCCAATGTTACCAAAAAGAAGATTTTTCTGGTCAACTCCACAGTAGCACTCGGTTCGGAAGCCACTGTCAACATGCAAGCCAATCTTGCAGCTTACGGAGAATCTGGAGACACCTTCTCAGGCTTCATGCTACTCACCGGAGCTACAGCTGCACCTCAAGGATTCACCAATCTGAAAGTCACGGAACGTCCAGCACGTGTCATTAGCGAATAATTCCTCCCTAGGAGACAATTCTTGGAAAGCCGCCCATCAGGACGGCTTTTTTAGGTACTTTTATGAACTTGATTGGATAGGGACCAACTCTATACCAACTCCGAATCAAGTCTTACTAAACATGAACCTTTTCAAATTATTACTAACATGAATACATTAGAATGGATCTCCGTATTGCTAGCACCCTTCACGGGTGTCGTTTCTTGGCTCGCCGCAACAAGGCTCCGTCAAAACAGAACCATCCAGGAGATGCAGAAAACAATACTGAACCTCGTGGAGGAGAACAAGCGTGTTTATAGTGAACTCACCGAAGCCCGACGTGAAATCGTGAGCCTTTCGGCCCAAGTGGCCCAGCTGACCCTCGAGAACGCTGAATTGAAGGAGTTGATCGAAAACCTGTAAGCCATGAGAACACGCCTTTTTATCTTTCTCCTGTTGTCGATGGGGCTGTTTGCCTGCAACACCCAACGCCGTGCCCAGCGTCGCATCCGACGCATCACAGAGCAATGCCCGGAACTGGTTGCCATCCAGGCACACCCCATCGACACATTCTTGCCAGTACCCTCACTGGCTGACACGGCCATAATGCCCCTTGCGCCAATCCTCGAAGGCCAAACCGTCACAGTCACAACCGACCAAGGCACTTTCACAGCGTCGGCAGTTAACGACAGCCTCACAGTCACCTACGAGGCCGAACCCGAGCCAATCCATTACGAGGACACCTTGCATTATTCGCAAGTGGTTATCGAGGAACCGTCTCAAAACAAGAAGCCACCCAATTACGTGTGGTTTCTGCTGGGCATGGTGACCATTCTATTGGCCATCGTTATCACAATAATCATTGTCATAGTAAAAAGGGTGAAAGCTTCCTGATTTTGTATCGGGAAGCCTTCCCTGATAGTGAACCCTCAGTCGGCCAACGGCTGCGGAGCTCAGTCGTGTCGTTTTGGTGGCAGTGAGTGCGCCGCAGCCATTGTCCGCCTTCGGTTAATACTCTCCTACCCTTGCAATGTTATCATTCATGGGGCTGCCTGTCTGCCAAAGGCTGCGGGGTAAGAGTGTCACCCTTTTGTGACCGCTTCTGTGCCGCAGCCTTCGTCAGCCAGTCAGACTCCAACAAAGAAAGAAGCATTGGACAACAAAAAACATCTTTATCCAATGCTCTATCCAAAGAAAAAGTCTATCTTTGCAACTGCTCCATAATCACGAGATGCGGAGTTCGTTAACAAAAGGGAGCCGATAGCCACTTTAACTCGGCTTCCTTTTTTAAAGTGAACTTATCATCTTTTGTTTCGTTTCATTGCTGACCTTTCGGTAACGCGAAATTGCTTTGCTGCCTTCCGCATGACCGCTCATTGCCGCAATATCAGCTTCCCTATAGCCCGCCTCATATAAATTTCCACAGAAGTTCCTACGTCCCATGTGACTGCTCGCCACCTCCGAGAGCTTGACCTGCTTTTCCAACCTAGTCACAGGATCGAGTATAGAAACCGTATGGTCAATTTCAGGCACCGCTTTGAACATCTCTTTTATCAATACATTGTACCTTTGATCAGTTCCGAAAGGCAACAGTCTATCATCTTCCAGATTGCTATATCTTTCCAAGATGATTTTAGCCGTGGGATGCAAAGGGATCGTCACCAACTTGCCACTCTTGTTTTTCGTCTTTCCAGCCACATATTGAAGGTATTCACCGTCCACAATATTCGACTTCTTAAGCCTCTTTAAATCACCGATACGACAACCCACAAGCGATTGGAACACAAAAATATCCCTTTGCACGGCCAATTCCGGGTTGCTGCTGAAATCAGCTTCAAAGAGTTTATTTCTATCCTCATTGGAAAAGAAATACGGTGTTCCGTAAATTGACTGCTCCACGGGGAAGGTCGCAAAAACATCTTCTACTTTGGCCTTCTGAATCCTAATTAGCCAATGCCAAAACGCTTTCATGTACTTGAAATGAACCGCCACCGTGTTCAAACTGCGTTTATACACTCCCCTATAGAGCACATAGTCATAACCTTCATAAATATACTCGTAACGTTTCAAAGGCACCCTCCTTTCAACGGTCTTCATACATTTCTTATACACACCCTTGGTTACTTGAACCGTTTCCCAAAGGTCACACTCATTGACAATGAAATGCCGGAAATCATATAAGCCGGCCGTCGTCAAATCTTTCACACGATACCGCTTGCCTTGGTATTTCTCCATCCTATCCCAGATGCCCCAGCAGGTGAAATAGGTCTTGTGGCGCACCTCTACGATAACTCCGTTTTTGAGCTGCTCATCAATGAAGTATTTGAAAGCGTCAAGCAGATACCAGTTCTCAATTTTGGCCATTTCCCTCTTTTGCACCGCAATCTCTTTGGCCTTCTGCGCCCTGCTCCCCATCCTCCATGAATTGACCGATGTCGTTTCGCCATTGATAACAACATCCTCCCTTTCAGCATTCCACTCCACATCCTTCAGCCAAGTTGTCAACGAGTCCGGCTTCAAATCATCCTCGTTCGTTTTTTCCCAACAGCGAATCAAATACGATGTCAATTGATTCAACCTATCCCTAATCTCCTCGCAATCGTCGCCATACTTGTTCACTTTCTTGCCTTTGGGCATCCCCTTCTCACTGTCCCAATTCCCTGCAGTAATGAAGATTCCCGTAGCTGCCCTTTTCACGAAATTTCTGTTACCGCTGAAACGTAGTTGAATTTCGCCCCTTTCGTCATCTTTCTTGATGAACCTCGAAAGGTAATACTTGATAGTTGCCATAATTTTGAGATGTTTAATTGTTCGTTAACTGTCCGAATCAAAGGGTAGCCACCCCCTTCAATAGACAATGCAAAGATAAGTAAAAAATCTTAATCCGTGTCAACGCTGTGTCAACCAAACACGTTTTTTTGAACAATCATAGTAATTTATTATCAGTCTAAACAACACCTAAACTAATAATATAACGCTGATTTTCAATTAATTAAATAAGTAATAGAACCAACCATCATATTTACGAATATCAACGTAAAATCATTTCTCGATTCCTAGTGGGGCTACTTCAGATCAAGCACGATCGGGCAATGGTCCGAGTGCATCACCTCAGGGAGAATGTCAACCGCGTTGATGTTCTCCCTTAAGTTTTCGGTAACGATATGATAGTCGATGCGCCAACCCAGGTTCTTTTGGCGTGCCCCGGCGCGGAAACTCCACCAACTGTATCGGTTGGGTTCCTTCACCAGATGACGGAAGCTGTCGATGTAGCCGTCACTGAGGAAATCGGTCATCCACTGGCGTTCTTCCGGCAAAAAGCCCGACGAGGTGTCGTGTTTTCTCGGGTTGTTGATGTCGATGTCCTCATGGCAGATGTTGTAGTCACCCGAGAGGACCAGTTTCGGCCGTTCCTTGCGCAGTTGGTTCACATAGTTGCGGAAGAAATCGAGCCACACCATCTTGAAGGCCTGACGTTCGTCGCCTGTGGTGCCCGAGGGGTGGTACACGCTCACCACGGAGCAGTCGCCGAAGTCGGCACGCAGGAAACGTCCTTCGTTGTCGTAGAGGGGATTGCCCATGCCATATTCCACATGGTCGGGTTCCACTTTGGTGATCAGCCCCACCCCACTGTAGCCTTTCTTTTGGGCAGGGAACCAATAGGGGTGGTATCCCATCATCTCAAAATCCATCTGGGGGATTTGGTCCGGGGTGGCCTTCAACTCCTGGAAACAAAGCACATCCGGCTGGTATTCATCAATCCATTGGAGCAATCCCTTCCCGATGGCGGAACGGATGCCGTTGACGTTGTAGCTGACGATTTTCATGGCGTTTTTCCTATAAGCAACGTGCGAAGATACGGTTTTTTCAACTATTTTTTCGTCCGCTCCAACGTTTTTTCTAACTTAGCGGCCGGAAAAGAACGAGCAACGTGACGAAGCATCGGATCAGCAACTGGATCGACCGTTTCAACAACTGGCGCCAAACCCATCTGACGAACCAGCAGTTCATGCTGTTGTTGAGCATCCCGACAGGTTTTCTGGCGGGGCTGGCCGCTGTCATCATCAAGAAATCGGCTCACGGCATCCGCGACTTGGTGCTGGGCATCCATTTCGAGTATTCTCACCTGATGTATTTTGTGTATCCCGCCATCGGCATCCTGCTCACGATCTGTTTCTGCAAGTTCATCCTCAGAAAAGAGATCGGCCACGGCATCCCAGGCATCCTATATGCCATCCGCAAGAAAAAAGGCGAGGTGAGCCCGCACAGCATGTGGTCCACCATCATCGCCAGTGCCTTGACGGTGGGCTTCGGCGGGTCCGTCGGTTTGGAGGGGCCTTCGGTGTCGACCGGCGCTTCCATCGGCTCCAACCTGGGAAAATGGCTGAAACTGGAATACCGGCAGGTGGTCATGCTCATCGGCATGGGAGGCGCAGCGGCCTTGGCCGCCATCTTCCAGGCGCCGATGACCGGCATCTTCTTTGCGCTGGAGGTTTTGGTGATCGACCTGTCGCTCGGTGCCTTGATCCCCATCATCTGCTCCTCTTTCACGGCCATCCTCACCTCCTACCTCTTCCTCGGCCAGGCCGTGGAGTACAACGCCCTCATCACCGAAGGCTTCATCCCCAGCAACGCGCTGTACTATATCGGGTTGGGACTGTTTGTGGGACTGGTGTCGGCCTATTTCCTCAAAGTCACTTTCAGTGTGGAGAAGCGTTTCAAGCGGGTGGCTTCCCCTTGGCGACGGTTCCTCGTGGGCGCCGTGCTGTTGGGTGTGCTGATCTACCTCTTCCCCGCCCTGTACGGTGAAGGCTACGACGCCATCAACTCCGCCCTGAGAGGCGACTACAGCACCATCTACGGGAGCCCCGTCTTTGCCGGTTGGGCCGGAAAAGAGTGGAGCATTCTGATCCTGTTGGCCGGCATCATCCTGCTAAAGGCTTTCGCCACCGCCCTCACCTTCGGTGCGGGTGGCGTGGGTGGCACCTTCGCCCCGGCCTTGTTTATCGGAGCCTTCTCCGGACTCTTTTTCTCCTTGACGGTCAACTACCTCGGAATCGGCGAGTTGGATCCTGCCAAGTTTGCCTTGGTGGGCATGAGCGGCCTCATCGCCGGCATGCTGCATGCCCCGCTGACGGGCATCTTCCTCATCGCCGAGATCACCAACGGCTACGCCCTCATCGTCCCCTTGATGATCGTCTCCGCCCTCTCGTACTTCGTCAACCGGATCTTCTTCAAGCATTCCGTCTACACCAATGCCGTGGCGGAACACGGGGTCGAAGTCACCCATAACAAGGACGTCAGCATCCTGAGCATGATGACCATCAACAACCTGATCGAGACCAACTTCAGCAAAGTCAAAAGAGGGTCGAAACTGGGCGACATGATCCCGGTCATCTCCTCCTCCACCCGCAACATCTTCCCCGTCGTGGACAAAGACGGCACCTTCTGCGGCCATGTCCTCTTCGACGACATCCGCAGCGTGATGTTCGAGCAGTCGTTATACGAGGCTCCCATCGAGGAATTCACCGTGCTTCCCGAATACATCATCCATCCCGAGGATTCCATGGAGGAAGTCGTGAAAAAATTCCAGGTGTCCGGAAAATACAACATCCCCGTGATCGAGAACGGCAAATACCTGGGCTACATCTCCCGCGCCAACGTGTTCTCCACCTACCGCAAGACCTTGAGCGAAATCTCCGACGATTGAGAAAGGCGTTTCTGTCATTTTTCGGGGCATCTCTCCTTCCGGCTTCCAATATTTTTGTATCTTTGCCGTTTAATGCAATAAAGCTTGACTCAAATGAAAAGACTGACCCTTCTCTCCTTACTGCTTATTGCCTTTGCCCTTCCGGCATTTTCCCAGGAGCCCGCGCAAGACACCATCGAGAAAAAACCATGGTTCAAGCGCATTTTTAGCCGACCTACCGTCGTGGTTCACGACACCGTTTTCATTTATGGAAGCGAAAACCCGGATGAAGGAATCGACGACGACAGCGATGAATTGGAAGAAATGCATCCCGACGGAGGCATCCCCATTCCCGTCGACACCTTGAGCACCGACGACCGCTATCAGAAAGTGATCCTTTTCGACAACGGCTCGTGGGTCTATCTCGACCTCCCCAAACCCGACCTCCCGGACTTCATCAGCAACGACCACTGGATGACCGACCATGTACATGCCTACTACGATGTCAACATCAAGGAACTGCCCGAAGAGGTGGACCTGGTGCTCTGCGACTCGACCCACGGATGGCATATTCCAGGGATCGGCCGCATTACGTCAACCTATAAGATGCGGTGGGGTCGTCAGCACCAAGGCATCGACATTGGCATCCCCTTCGGCGAGCCTATCTACGCCGCCTTCGACGGCATCGTCCGTGTCGCCCTGCCCACCAAACTCACGGGAGGCTACGGCAATGTCGTGGTGCTGCGTCACGCCAATGGGCTGGAGACCTACTATGGCCACATGACCCACTATGTCGTCGAAACCGGTGACGTGGTTGCCGCCGGCGAGATCATCGGCTACTGCGGCTCCACCGGACACTCCACGGGCCCCCACTTGCATTTCGAGACCCGTTACATGGGCCAGTCGTTCGACCCGGAACGCATCTTCGACTTCAGGGAAGGTGTGTTGCGCGACACCACGTTTACCCTGAAAAAGCACTACTTCAGCATCTATTCCCACGTGGGACAGTCCGACAACGAGTCGGAGAATGCCTCAAAGCAAGTGACGCCCCCGGCACCCAAGCGGGTCGTGCACGTCGTCAAGAAGGGCGAGACCCTCAGCAGCATTGCCAAGAAACACCACACCACAGTGAAAAAGATCTGCAACCTGAACAAGATCAGCGCCAAGAAGACCCTCCGCATCGGGCAGAGACTCATTGTAAAATAACAGCACAACAATATGGAAAAAGGAAAACTCTTGATCTTCTCCGCCCCCTCGGGCTCGGGCAAGACCACCCTGCTCAACCACCTGCTGGGCGAAGTGCCCGGCATCGCCTTCTCCGTGTCGGCCACCACCCGTGCCCCGCGAGGTGAGGAACAAAACGGCGTGGAGTATTACTTCATGAGCCTGGAAGAATTCAAGCAACGTGTCGAGAACGACGAGTTCCTGGAGTGGGAAGAGGTCTATCCCGGCCGCTGCTACGGCACCCTGAAGGCAGTCATCGAGAAGATGCGCAACGAAGGGTACCACGTCGCCTTCGATGTGGATGTGGTCGGAGGCACCAACATCAAGAAGTTCTTCGGCGACGAGGCCCTGTCGATCTTTATCCAAGCCCCTTCGATCGAGGTGCTGCGCGAACGGCTCATCAACCGGGGTACCGACTCCATGGAGGAGATCGAGAAACGGGTTTCCAAAGCGGCCTGGGAGACCGAGTTCGCCCAAGGCAAGTTCGACACCACCATCATCAACGACGACTTGGAGACCGCCAAGCGGGAGATCGTGGAGACGGTCCGTCGTTTCTTTGAGGCCACCCCCGCCGAGGCCGAGGGGAAAGCCTTGGAGGCCGAGGGAAACCCCACTGTGTGAGCCGGAAGATCGGCATCTACTCCGGCTCGTTCAACCCCATCCATCACGGCCACTTGATGCTGGCCAACTACCTGGTCGCGTTCAGCGACTTGGATGAGCTGTGGTTTGTGGTTTCGCCCCAAAACCCCTTGAAGAAGAAGGAAGACCTGATGGACGACGACGACCGTCTGGAGATGGTCAGACGCGCCATCGGCGACGACCCTCGCATGAAGGCCTCCGACATCGAGTTCTCGATGACCCAACCCTCCTACACCATCCATACGCTGCGTGCCCTGTCGGAGCGGTATCCCAACGACCGGTTTGTGTTCATCTGCGGCATGGACAGCCTCCAGGGGCTTCCCCGTTGGAAGGAATACCAAGCCATCCTGGACGGGTATGAGCTGTTGGTCTTCCCGCGCAAAGGCTACGATGGCGGCGCGTTGCTGCACCATCCCCATGTGAAGGTGCTGGAGACGCCAGTGATCGAGGTGTCGTCCACTTTTATAAGGAACTGCCTGAAAGAAGGGAAAGACGTCCGACATTTCATGCCGGAAAAAGCCTATTCGTATCTGATGGAAACCGTCAGAAGTCGGAAGACAGAAGACGAAAGATAGGGATTATTTCATTCTGAGGAGTTTCGTCATCTTAAAGCTGACATCCAAGAAAACCAGCGGTGCATAGCCGTTGCGTTCGATCTGCCGTGAGGCTTCCTCCAGCAGCTCGGCGATCTGGACCATGTTGGCAGGCTTCACGAAAGGCGCAAATCCCGCATTGAACTTCTTCTCTTCCCCCGGGAGCATCACCAAGTCAGCCAAGTTGTTATTGAACAACAAGGAATTGCGCACGATGCCGAGCCCATAGTCCAACAGCTGTTTCTGCCGTTCACGCCCCAAGGTCTTGATGTTGTTCGAGAAGTCGATCAGCTCGCTGACCGCCGCCTTGAAGCATAGGCGCATCCATTGCTGGAAGGTCCGGAAATACACCTTTTGGTCCTCGGCATCCTTCACGTTTTGGCTGGCCTTGATCCAATTGCCTTCCGACACCATGGCGGCATCCGAGGCCTCTTGCACGGTGCATCCTAGCCGCTGCACCAACGCGGGTTGCAGGTCGTTTAGTTCGATGCGGGGCACCTTCACCAGCGAGGTCCTGGAACGGATCGTGGCCAGGAGCTCCTCCTGGTCTTCGGCGATCAAGATGAACAACGTCTTCTCTGGCGGCTCCTCCAACAGCTTCAGCAATTTGTTGGCCGTATCGGTACGCATCTTCTCCGCCATCCAGATAATGGCGATCTTGTATTCGCCTTCGTAGGCCTTGAAACTCAGCTTCCTGAGGAGCGAAGCCGCGTCGCGCACCGAGATGTAGCCCTGCTTGTTTTCCACCTCCAGGAACTCGTACCACGACGAGGTATCGACATAGCCCTCTTTTTGAAGCACATAGTCGCGCCACTCGGTCATGAACAGATCCGACTCGGGATTGCTCTTCACGCTTTTGGTGGTCGTGGTGGGCACCACGAAATGCAGGTCAGGATGGGTCAGTTTGCTGATTTTCTGACAGCTGGGACACATCCCACAGCTATCGGTCGCCGTCCGGTGCGGGCAGAGGATGTATTGCGCGTAGGCCAAGGCGAGGGGCAGTTTTCCATTGCCTTCCGGGCCCAAAAACAGCTGGGCATGCGGCACCCGGTTCTCCTGCACGCTCAGAATCAGCTTGCGCTTGACTTCCTCTTGTCCGATGACATCCTTGAATTGCATGGCTTTGTATTCGCATGACAAAAATACAAAATTCTTCATTCATCATCCTTTATTCATAATTAAAACGTACCTTTGCACCCAAATTCAACGCCTTATGTTAAGCGAACAGGAACAAATCAGAAGAAATTCGTTGGCCGAACTCTACAAACTCGGCATCAACCCGTATCCGCAGGCCGCGTTCCCCGTGAACGTATTCACCACGGACATCCTTGACCAATTCGACGACAACAACCCCGATCCGTTTCAGGAAGTGACCATGGCGGGCCGTATCATGAGCCGCCGCATCATGGGCGCCGCCTCGTTCTGCGAGCTGCAGGACTCGAAAGGCCGCATCCAGCTCTATGTGAAGCGCGACGAGATCTGCCCCGGCGAGGACAAGACGATGTACAACACGGTGTTCAAACGCCTGCTCGACATCGGTGACTTCATCGGCGTGAAGGGCTTCGCCTTCCGTACCCAGATGGGCGAGATCTCCGTCCATGTGAAGGAACTGACGGTGCTGAGCAAGAGCCTCCGCCCGTTGCCCATCGTCAAGGAGAAAGACGGCGTGAAATACGACGAATTCAACGATCCCGAGCTTCGCTACCGCATGCGCTACGTCGACCTCGTGGTGAATGACCGGGTGAAGGACATCTTCATCACCCGCACCCGCATCATCGACAGCATCCGAAAGTTCTTCAACGAGAGCGGCTATCTCGAGGTGGAAACGCCTGTGTTGCAAGCCATCCCCGGCGGCGCCTCGGCACGTCCGTTCATCACGCACCACAATGCGTTGGATATCCCCATGTACCTGCGTATCGCCGACGAGCTTTACCTGAAGCGCCTCATCGTGGGCGGCTTCGAGGGCGTGTACGAGTTCTCGCGCAACTTCCGCAACGAGGGCATGGACCGCACCCATAACCCCGAGTTCACCGGGCTGGAGATCTACGTGGCCTACAAGGACTACCTCTGGATGATGGACTACACCGAGGAGATGATCCATCGTTGCGTGATGGAGGTCTTGGGCAAGGAAACCGTGAAAGTGGGCGATAACGAAATCAGCTTCAAGCGTCCCTTCAAGCGCATCACCATGATCGACTCCATCAAGGAGAAGACCGGCATCGACATCACGGGCATGGACGAGGCCCAGCTGCGCGACGTGTGCAAGCAACTCGACATCGAGGTGGATGCCTCCATGGGCAAGGGCAAGCTGATCGACGAGATCTTCGGCGCGAAGTGCGAAGGCACCTACATCCAGCCGACTTTCATCACCGACTATCCTGTGGAGATGTCGCCGCTCTGCAAGCGTCACCGCAACAACCCCGAACTGACCGAACGCTTCGAGTTGATGGTCAACGGCAAGGAGCTGGCCAACGCCTACACCGAGTTGAACGACCCCATCGACCAGCGCAACCGCTTCGAGGAGCAGATGAAGCTGGCCGGCCGTGGCGACGATGAGGCCATGGTCATCGACAACGACTTCCTGCGTGCCCTCGAGTACGGCATGCCTCCGACCTCCGGCATGGGCATCGGCATCGACCGTTTCGTGATGCTGCTCACGGGCCAGACCACCATCCAAGAAGTGCTGCTGTTCCCGATGATGCGTCCTGAAAAGGTACAGAAGGTGGCCACGCCCGAGGACTTCATGGGCATCGGCGTTCCCGAGGTCTGGGCCAAGGTTTTATGCGCCAATGGCTACACCAGCGTCGAGAAACTGAAGGAAGAAAAGGCGACTGCCTTGCGCGAGAAGCTCAACGGTTTGCGTAAGAAGAACAAGATGGATGTGCCCGCCTTGCAGCTCGAAGAGGTAGAAGCTTGGCTTCAGTAATTAAAGAATATTGAGCACCTGCTCCTTGATCTTTTCCAGCTCGTCCTTCATCTTCACGACGAGCTTTTGGATGTTGACCTCATTGGCCTTGGAGCCGAGGGTGTTGATTTCGCGACCCATCTCCTGGCTGATGAAGCCCAACTTCTTACCGGCCTGATCCTCGTCGCAACTCTCGTTGAAGTAGTTGCAATGTTGACGGAGACGTACCTTTTCTTCGGTAATGTCCAGTTTTTCAAGATAATAGATCAACTCCGCCTCAAAGCGGTTCTCATCGTATTGTCCCGAGGTGGTGAGCTCGGTGAGGTTCTTCGTCAGCCGTTGCTTGATGGTGTCGTGCCGTCCTTTCTCGAAAGGATCCACTTGGTCAAGCAGGCCAAGGATCAGTTCCACCCGATGCAGCAGATCTTTCTTCAACGTTTGTCCTTCCTGGATACGGAATTGGTCCACCTTATCCAGCGCCATGTCGAGGGTCTCCGCGATCTTGGCCACAAACGTCTCGTCATAGCATTGTTCCTGGATGTTGAAAATGCCCGGCATCCGGAAGAGCAAGGTGGCATAATCGGCCGAAGGGGCAATGCCGAGGTGCTCCGAGATGGCCTGGATCTGACGGAGATACGAAGCCACCACCTCCTCGTTGATCTGGTTTACCTGGTCAACGGCCGTGTCGGTGATGTTGATCATCACATCGATCTTGCCGCGCAACAGTTTCGCACCCACTTTGTTACGGAAGTCCAATTCGGCAAAACGCAGTTCGTTGGGCAGTTTCATGGCAAGGTCCAACTGCTTGCTGTTGAGGGTTTTGATTTCGACTACAATCTTCTTGGTAAGGTACGTGTTTTCGGCTATGCCATAGCCCGTCATCGAACGAATCATAAGGTAAAAGCAATATTTTTGCAAAGGTAGCAAAAGATCTTCGTTCTCCTCCAACAATTTACTATTTTTGCATCTTGAATCATGCAGGACATCATCACCATACGAAAAGGGCTTGACCTGCCCATTGACGGGGCTGCCGAAAAACGCCTCACCGATGCGCGAAGCATCCCGACCTGTGCGGTGAAACCCACCGACTTTGTGGGGCTCACCCCCCGCCTGATGGTCGAGGAAGGCGACACCGTGGCCGTCGGGGATGTCCTGTTCTGCGACAAACGCGACGAACGCATCCGGTTCACCTCTCCGCTCAACGGAAAGGTTAAGGCCATCGTGCGGGGCGAAAAGCGGAAACTGTTGGCCGTCGTGGTTGAAAAAGCGGAACCGGCTGCCGTTGAAAACAAGACCCATCCGCTTCCCGAAACCGCCGAGGCCCTCAAGGACCTCCTGTTGCAGTGCGGCCTATGGACGATGTTACGCCAACGTCCCTTCGGCACTGTCGCCAAGCCCGACGACAAGCCGAAAGCCATCTTTGTCAGTGCGTTTGGCACGGCACCCCTGGCACCCGACTACGACTTCGTCGTGCAAGGCCGGGAAGCATTCCTGAAGAAAGGCCTCGAAGCCCTCACCCTGCTGACCGAAGGAAAAGTCCACATCAGCTTCCGTCCCGACCAGCCCTGGTCTCAAAAGCTGTCCACGGCCAACCCTCAACTGTCGATGCACCGGATCAAGGGGCCCCACCCTGCCGGAAACATCGGCACCCAAATCGCCCACATCGACCCGATCAACAAAGGCGAGGTCGTTTGGACGATGAACCTGCAAGACGTGGCGGTGTTGGGCGAGCTGGTCGCCACAGGCATCTACCGCCCCGAAAAGGTCATCGCCGTGGCCGGTCCGCATTGCAAAAATGCCCATTACTATCGCGTGAGAGCCGGGGCATGCTTATCGGAACTCTCTCAGGCACAATGGCTTAACACCGCCTTCCCCAAGAGAGACGATACCGACGCCACCCTTCACAACCGAATCATCTCGGGCGATATCTTGAGTGGCACACAGGTGGCCGCCGATGGTTTTCTAGGCGCCTACGACGACCTGGTGAGCATCCTTCCCGAAGGCGACCATTACGACTTCATGGGATGGATGATGCCCGGCATCAAGAAATACTCGTTCTCCCGTACCTTCCTCAGCGGCTTCATGCCCAAGAGCACTTTCAAGCCCTTGGGGATCACCCTCCCCCGCTTCAAGCGCTTCTGGACCTTCGACACCAACACCCATGGCGAAGAACGCCCGCTGGTCTTCACGGGCCAGTTCGAGCGGGTCTTCCCTTTCGACATCTACCCCACCCAGCTCATCAAGGCCTGTATTGTGGGCGACATCGAGCTGATGGAGAACCTGGGCATCTACGAGGTGGAGCCTGAGGACTTTGCGCTCTGCGAATTCATCGACACCTCGAAGACCGACATCCAGTCCATCGTCCGTGAGGCGCTGGAAACCATCAGAAAGGAGGCGGAAGCATGACACGACCCACCAACCGCTATGGCTTCGGAAAGGCCTTCCGCGACTTCTTCATCGCCTCCAAGGAAGAACAAAACGGCGTGAAAGGACGGATCGGCGGTCTCAGACACTATATCGACAAGCTCAAGCCCTCCTTCAGCGAAGGGGGACGGTTCCCCTGGCTGCACAGCACGTTCGAGGCTTTCGAGACCTTTGCCTTCAGTCCCAACCGGGTCACCGCAAAAGGCTGCCATGTGCGCGACGCCATCGACCTGAAACGTGCCATGATCATGGTGGTCGTCGCCTTGATGCCCGCCTTGTTGTTCGGCATGTGGAACATCGGCTACCAGACTTCGCTGCACGCGGCAGACTGGCCTTTCCAACTGGGCACTTCCGCCAGCTGGTGGTATTGTTTGTGGTTCGGCTTCCTTAGGATGCTGCCCCTGCTGGCGGTCTCCTACCTCGTCGGACTCACCATCGAGTTCGCCTTTGCGCAGATCCGGCACCACCAGGTAAACGAAGGTTTCCTAGTCACGGGCTTCATCATCCCGATGATTGTGCCCGTCACCACCCCCTTGTGGCAGCTGGCCCTCGCCGTGGCCTTTGCCGTCATCATCGGCAAGGAGGTGTTCGGCGGCACGGGAATGAACTTCCTCAACCCCGCCCTGGTGGCACGCGCCTTCCTCTTCTTCGCCTATCCCACCCGGATGTCGGGCGACCAAGTTTGGATCGCCGCCGACCGTTGGGGCACCGATGCCATCACGAGCGCCACGCCGTTGGCGGAACTGGCCGCTGGCACATCTCCCACGGCCTCCGTCCTGGACCTGCTGATCGGTACCATCCCCGGCTCCACCTGCGAGACCTCGGTCATCGCCATCGCGCTGGGGGCCATCCTGTTGTTGGTTACAGGCATCGCCAGCTGGCGCATCATGCTCTCCGTCGTCCTCGGCGGCGGCCTCATGGGCCTGCTGTTCAACGCCATCGGCGCCAACGCCTACATGCAGCTGCCGTTCTACTACCATTACTTGATGGGCGGCTTCCTCTTCGGTGCGGTCTTCATGGCCACCGACCCCGTTACCGCGGCCCAGACCAATATCGGCAAATGGATCTATGGTTTCCTCATCGGCCTGTTTGCCGTGTTACTCCGCGTGGTCAATCCCGCCTACCCTGAAGGCATGATGCTCAGCATCCTGCTGATGAACTGCTTCGCCCCGCTCATCGACCACTGTGTCGTTGCACGCAACATAAAACGACGCCAAAAACGCGCCATTGTCAAACAAAAAGCCACTACCCGATGAAGCGAGACATCAACAGCAACGGATACATCTTCCTGTATTCCACCCTCCTGGTGGTGGTCGTGGCGGTCTTGTTGACAGCGGCAGCACTGTGGCTGCAACCTTATCAACAACGCAACAAGGACAACGAGCAACGCCTCCAGATCCTCAAGGCGGCAGGCATCAAAGACGTCGACAAAAACAACGCCTCCGAACGCTTCGAACAGCATTGCACCGCGTCTCTACTGTTGGATGAGAAAGGCAACGTCACCCAAGACGGAGCCCTTCCGCTTTATGTCATCGACGACGAGATCCGTGTCGTGCCCATGAAAGGCAACGGCCTTTGGGGACCCATCTGGGGTTACCTCGCCGTGGCGGCCGACGGCAAGACGGTGGTAGGCGCCACCTTCGACCACAAGTCGGAGACGCCCGGCCTGGGTGGCGAGATCACCACGGAGCCGTTCCAACGCCAGTTCGCCGGAAAGCGGTTCATGAACAACGGCCGTCTGGTCCCTCTTGAGGTGGATGCCATCAGCGGTGCCACCAAGACCTCCAATGGAGTCAAGGAGATGGTCAACCGTACGATACAACAATACGCACCTTATTTTGAGCAACGATGAACGCCAAGAAACTCCTCATAGAACCCCTACGCAAGACCAACCCCGTCACCGTATTGGTGTTGGGTATCTGTTCCTGCCTGGCCGTCACCGCCAAGCTGAAACCCGCCTTGGTGATGGGAGCCTCCGTGACGGTGGTGACGGCGTTCTCCAACCTCATCATCTCCCTCTTGCGCAAAGGCATCCCTTCCCGCATCCGCATCATCGTGCAATTGGTTGTCGTAGCCACCCTGGTCATCCTCATCGACCAGTTCCTGAAGGCTTTCGCCTACGACGTCAGCAAGCAGCTTTCCGTGTATGTAGGCCTCATCATCACCAACTGTATCATCATGGGACGGTTGGAGGCGTTTGCCTTGTCGCATGGCCCCGGCGAGTCGTTCTTGGACGGCTTGGGCAACGGCCTGGGCTACAGTCTGATCCTCGTCATTGTGGCCTTCTTCCGTGAACTGTTGGGCTCGGGAACGCTCCTTGGCTATCCGATATTCCCCCAGTCTTTCTACGAGGCTGGCTATCAAAACAACGGCTTGATGATCCTGCCACCCATGGCCTTGATCGTCGTGGGCATCATCATCTGGATCCAACGCAGCCGTCATCCCGAAATGCAGGAAAACAACCAAAAATAAACGGCCATGGAACTCTTCAAACTCTTTGTCAAATCGGTTTTTGTAGACAACATGATCTTTGCCTATTTCCTGGGCATGTGTTCCTATCTGGCCGTTTCGAAGACCGTGAAGACCAGCGTGGGATTGGGCTTGGCCGTGACTTTTGTGCTCACTGTGACTGTTCCTGTCAACTATTTGATTAACAAATATTTACTATCTCCAGGCGCTTTGGCATGGATCAACCCAGACTGGGCCTCCGTCGATTTGAGTTTCCTGACGTACATCCTCTTCATCGCCATCATCGCCGCCATCGTTCAGATCCTGGAGATGGTCATCGAGACCTTCACCCCGTCGCTGTATTCCGCCTTGGGCATCTTCCTGCCGCTGATTGCCGTGAACTGTGCCATCCTGGGGTGCTCGCTCTTCATGCAGGAGCGCAACTTCGGCAACGTAGGTGAAGCGGCCGTGTTCGGTCTCGGCTCGGGCATCGGCTGGTTGTTGGCCATCACCGCCATCGCCGCCATCCGTGAGAAACTGCGCTATTCCAAGATCCCCAAAGGCCTGCAAGGCGTGGGTATCTCATTCATTATTACGGGCTTAATGGGCATCGCCTTCATGGCATTCATGGGCATAAAACTTTGATCCGATGGACTTCAGCACCAATATCATCCTCAGCATCGTCGTTTTTCTGGGCATCACGCTTTTGCTGGTTGCCCTGCTGCTATGGGTACGCAACAAACTCATGCCCAAAGGCAAGGTGAAGATCACCATCAACGACGACAAAGCCTTGGAGGTCCAACCCGGCAACTCGCTGATGGCCACCCTGGCAGACGAAAAGGTGTTCCTGCCTTCGGCCTGCGGCGGCAAAGGCAACTGCGGCCAGTGCAAATGCCGAGTGGTGGAAGGGGGCGGCAGCATCCTGCCCACGGAGGTCGGCTTTTTCACCCGGAAGCAGATCCAAGACCATTGGCGCCTAGGGTGCCAAGTGAAGGTGAAGGAGGATCTGAAGATCTTGGTGCCCCAATCGGTGCTCGATGTCAAGGAATATGAATGCACGGTGGTCAGCAACCGCAACGTGGCCACCTTCATCAAGGAGTTCAAGGTACAGCTGCCCGAAGGCGTGCACATGGACTTCATCCCCGGTTCCTACGCCCAAATCAAGATCCCGAAGTTCGACATCAAGTATGCCGATTTCGACAGGGAACTCATTGGCGCCGCGTATCTTCCCGCCTGGGAGAAGTTCAAAATGTTCGACCTTCGTTGCGTCAACACCGAACCGACGGTACGGGCCTATTCCATGGCCAACTATCCTGCCGAAGGCGATGTGTTTATGTTGACGGTGCGTATCGCCACACCGCCGTTCAAGGCGAAAGGCCAAAAGTCAAAGAAAGGGGCGCCCGACTCACCGTTTATGAATGTGAATCCAGGTGTCGCCTCCTCCTATATCTTCTCGCTGAAACCGGGCGACAAGGTGCTGATGTCGGGTCCTTACGGCGAGTTCCACGTGAAAGCGCATGACACGAAACATGCAACGCCAAACGGTAAACTACCTGAGATGATCTGGGTGGGTGGCGGTGCCGGCATGGCGCCCTTGCGTGCACAAATCATGCACCTGACCCGCACCCTGAACGTCAGAGACCGCGAGATGCATTATTTCTACGGTGCCCGCGCACTGAACGAGGTCTTCTATCTCGACGACTTCCGCCAACTGGAGAAGGACTTCCCCAACTTCCATTTCCACCTGGCGTTGGACCGTCCCGACCCCGCCGCCGAGGCGGCGGGTGTCCCTTACACCCCCGGCTTTGTGCATCAGGTGATGTTCGACACCTATCTGAAAGACCATCGTGCCCCCGAAGACATCGAATACTACCTGTGTGGTCCCGGCCCGATGAGTGCCGCTGTCGTCAACATGCTCGACAACCTGGGCGTGGCGTCGGAAAACATCCTCTACGACGACTTCGGTGGCGGCGAAAAGAAAAAGTGAGCCCCTGATTTCCAGGGATACAAGCGGTTCCTCCTATTAGGCTTCCCCGGCAAACGCCCGCAAGGCGGTCTCGTCCAGGCGTTGCACCGTCCATTCGTCCATGGGCACCGCACCGATGCTGCGGTAAACGGTCAGGGCAGGCTTGTTCCAGTCGAGACAAATCCACTCCATGCGCCCACAATGACGCTCCACTGCGATCTTGGCCAGGTATTTCAACAAAGCCTTGCCATAGCCCCGGCCACGTTTCTCGGGCAGGATGAACAGATCCTCGAGATAGAGGCCCTTGCGTCCGACAAAGGTGGAGAAGTTGTGGAAAAACAAGGCGAATCCGACGACCGCACCGGCTTCTTCGGCAAAAACCACCTCGGCGGAATGCTCCACAAAGAGGGAATGGTAGAGGGTGGCTTCGTCGGCCACGACCTCGTCGGCACATTTTTCGTAAACAGCGAGTTTCTTGATGAACTCAAGGACGAGCCCTGCCTCCTCAGGCTTCGCAGAACGGATATTGAATGACGTGTTCATGGTTGGCATTTTTAAGGGAGGTTATTCATAGTGTCGGATCCGGACATCGATGCCGTCGGCTTTCAACGCCTCGGCGATCCCGCTCAAATCGGTCTGGCCATAATGGTACGGGAACAGCGTCTTCGGCTGGAGGGTCTTGGCTGCACGCACCAGTTGTTCGGTGGTCATGGTATAAGGCTGGTTACAAGGCAGGAAGGCGATGTCGATATCCTTGAGGTCGGCCATCTCAGGGATGTCTTCGGTGTCGCCGGCAAGGTAGATCCGCAACCCATCGATGGTGAGGACAAAACCATTGTCACGCCCTTTGGGATGGAACTGCAGGTGGCCCTCGGTAGTGTTGTAGGCGGGTACAGCCTCCACATGGAGCCATTCGTCCAACACCTTTTGGTCGCCGTTCGCCATCACCGTTCCATAGCCCAGCATGTCGAAACAGCGTTGGTTGGTGATGAGTCGGGTTTCCGGCTTGGTGAGGGTGGCGATGGCAGCCGTGTCGAGATGGTCGAAATGCTCGTGCGTAACAAAGATATAGTCCGCCTTGGGGAAGGCAGCATAGCCAATGACACGGTCCCCCATCTTGCTGACAGGGTCGATCTCAATCTCTTTCCCGTCATACTCGATACGCATGCTGGCATGGGTCAGGGCATGGATCTTGAGGGTTTTCCCGCTTGCCGTTGTAAAGGTGTCGGTTTCGTAGGTATCGCCTGTAGGGCGCTGTTGTCCGCAAGCCACGATGCTGATGACCAGCGGAAGGAGGATCAGGGTGTTTTTCATAGGATATCAAGTAGATTTGAATGCAAAGATAGTTTTTTTCAGTATTTTTGCCATTGAAAACATCCGAGCAATGAACCTTCCTAAGATCCATTCCATCACAAAAAAGATTCTTGTGGGCGCCTTGGGTGCGTTCCTGAGTTTCTTCCTGCTGTTTCACGCCAGTGCCAATCTCCTCATTTTGAGGCATGACGGCGGTGAATGGTACAATGCCTTTTGCCATTTCATGGGCACCTATTATATCGTTAAGCTGCTAGAAATCGGCTTGTTCGCCGCCCTGTTGCTGCATGCGGTCCTAGCCATTTGGCTGGCCGTCACCAACAAGATGGCCCGACCCAAAGGCTACCATAAGCCGCAACGCTCCAAAACGCACACCGGATCCAAACTCCAGATGTGGACAGGCATCCTCATCTTTGCCTGCCTCCTCATGCACTTCACCGACTTCTATTTTGTGAAGATCGGCTGGGTGAAAGGCAAATACATGGCCAAGACAGAAGCGGTGGTGGCGCTGAAAACCACGCAACCCAATGCAGCCAACCATGCCGAACAACATGGCGAATATTCCGCCAAGGGCACCTGGCTCACCAACTTCGACAAAGAAGACAAGGCCATCCTCGAGGCTGCGGGGCTTGAAGTCGAGCCCGACTTCTATCACCAGGCCCGCGAGAAATTCAAGGTGCTACACATCGTCATCTCGTACCTGATATTCTTCACCGTCGTGTGGTTCCACCTGCGGCATGGCTTCCCCGCCATCTTCCAGACCTTCGGGCTAAACAACCATAAATACAGCCGTGCCATCGAACTATTGGGCCAGCTCTTCACCTGGGGGGTATGCCTGATGTTTGCCGTCGTGGTCGTCGGTGTCTATTTTGGATTATAATCTACGATTTACGGAGGTGAAAGGATAACTCAACATGCTAAATTCTTAAGACAAATGCTCGACCCTAAAATACCTTCCGGTCCGCTCGCCGAGAAATGGACCCAATACAAAGCCTCGCAAAAGTTGGTCAATCCCGCCAACAAGCGCAAACTCAACATCATCGTAGTCGGCACAGGTTTGGCCGGCGCCTCGGCAGCCGCCTCGTTGGGCGCCCTGGGCTTCAACGTCGACATCTTCTGCATCCAGGACTCGCCGCGACGCGCCCACAGCATCGCCGCCCAAGGCGGCATCAACGCAGCCAAGAACTACCAGAACGACGGCGACAGCGTAGAACGTCTGTTCCGCGACACCGTCAAAGGGGGTGACTATCGGGCCCGCGAAGCCAACGTCTACCGCCTGGCCGAAGTCAGCGGCGCCATCATCGACCAATGCGTGGCCCAAGGGGTGCCCTTTGCCCGCGACTACGGCGGCCTGCTCGACAACCGCTCCTTCGGCGGTGCCCAGGTCAGCCGGACCTTCTACGCCAAGGGACAGACGGGACAACAACTGCTCCTCGGCGCCTACGGAGCCCTGAGCCGCGAGATCGCCCGAGGCAGGGTAACACTGCACACACGCCGTGAGATGATGGACCTCGTGGTAATGGACGGCCGGGCCCGGGGCATCATCGTGCGCAACCTGGTCACCGGCGACCTGGAGCGCTATGCGGCCCATGCCGTGGTGCTGGCCACCGGCGGCTATGGCAACCTCTATTACCTCTCTACCAATGCCATGAACAGCAACGGCAGCGCCGCCTGGGTATGCCACCGCAAGGGCGCGGCCTTTGCCAACCCCTGCTATGTGCAGATCCACCCCACCTGCATCCCCGTACACGGCGACTACCAAAGCAAGCTCACCCTGATGAGCGAGAGCCTCCGCAACGACGGTCGCATCTGGGTACCTAAGAAGAAAGAAGACGCCGAGGCCATCCGTGTCGGTAAGCTGAAAGCCAATGATATTGCGGAAGACGACCGCGACTATTACCTGGAGCGCCGTTACCCTGCCTTCGGCAACCTGGTGCCCCGCGACGTGGCCAGCCGTGCCGCCAAGGAACGCTGCGATGCCGGCTATGGCGTAGGCACGGGCTATGCCGTCTATCTCGACTTTGCCGATGCCATCCGACGCATGGGGAAAGAAGCCATCGAGGAAAAATACGGCAACCTCTTCCAGATGTACCAGAAGATCACGGATGAGAACCCCTACGAGACCCCGATGATGATCTATCCCGCCATCCACTACACCATGGGCGGCCTCTGGGTCGATTACGAACTCCAAACCACCATCCCGGGTCTCTTTGCCGCCGGCGAGGCCAACTTCAGCGACCACGGTGCCAACCGACTCGGCGCCTCCGCCCTGATGCAGGGACTCGCCGACGGGTATTTCGTGCTTCCCTATACCTTGCAAAACTACCTCGCCGACCAGATCAGCGTAGCCAAGCCCTCTGTGACGGCCCCCGAGTTCGACGAAGCGGAAGCGGCCGTACGACAACGCATGGACCGTTTCATGGAGATCGGGAAAGCCCTAGGGAAAGGACAGACGACCTCGCTGCATACGGTAGACGACTTCCACAAACGGCTGGGTAAGATCATGTGGGAATACTGCGGCATGGCACGCAACAGCGAGAGCCTTACCACCGCCAAGCGACTGGTGAAGGAGCTCGAAGACGATTTCTGGAAATCGGTCTTCGTCCCTGGCAACGCCAACGAGATGAACCCCGAGCTGGAAAAAGCCTGTCGGCTGGAAGACTATTTCGAGTTGGCGCAACTGGTCATCGACGACGCCCAGCATCGTGAGGAATCCTGCGGCGGCCATTTCCGTACGGAACACCAGACCGCCGACGGCGAGACGCTCCGCGACGACGAACACTTCATGTATGTGGCCGTCTGGGAATACCAAGGCCACGGACAGCCCGAGACCATGGAGAAAGAGCCGTTGGTCTATGAACACATCAAGATTGCGAATCGAAACTATAAATAGCCAACCAACGCCCACTGAACAACCATGAACTTCACCCTCCATATCTGGCGACAGGAATGCGCCCAAGCCAAAGGCCACTTCGAGACCTACAAGATTGAAAACATCAGTCCCGACTGCTCGTTTCTCGAAATGCTTGACATCCTGAATGAGCAACTCATCTCCGGCGCTCCTCACGACACACAACCCTCCACACCCAACGCTCCCATCGCCCATCCCGTGTGCTTCGACAACGACTGCCGCGAGGGCATCTGCGGCATGTGCGGGCTCTACATCAACGGCCGTCCGCATGGCAACGACGACGGCATCACCACCTGTCAGCTCCACATGCGGAAGTTCAAGGACGGCGACGACATCTGGATCGAGCCCTGGCGGGCCAAGGCCTTCCCCGTCATCCGCGACCTGGTGGTGGACCGTTCCGCCTTCGACAAGATCATCCAGGCAGGCGGCTACATCAGCACCACCACGGGCGGGGTACCCGATGCCAATACCATCCCCATCCCGAAACACGACGCCGACATGGCCATGGACGCCGCCTCGTGCATCGGCTGCGGCGCCTGCGTGGCGGCCTGCAAGAACGCCAGCGCCATGCTGTTTGTGGGCGCCAAGGTCACCCACCTGGCCTTGTTGCCACAAGGCCAGGTGGAGGCCGCCGACCGGGTCCATAAGATGGTTGCCAAGATGGATGAGCTGGGCTTCGGCAGCTGCACCAACACCTACGCCTGCGAAGCCGAGTGCCCCAAAGGCATCAAGCGACAGAGCATCGCGCGGCTCAACCGACAGTGGATCGGATCGCTGCTGGGACGGGACGGGCGATAAGTTTCGAGAAAAAACACGGATGGGCTTAACACTTAACTCCCCCAGTTATCTCGGTCGAGACTCCTATAATTAATAGCTTCCGCAAGGTGTTCCGATTGGATGCGGTCGCTGCCCTCCAAATCGGCGATGGTGCGGGCCACCTTCAGGATACGGTCGTAGGCCCGGGCGGAGAGCCCCAGCCGGTGCATGGCGTTACGCAAGGTCTCTTGGCTGGGCGCATCAAGTACACAGCAACGTTGCAACAGTTTCGGCGTCATCTGTGCGTTGGCATGGATGCCCGGATACCGTTGGAATCGCTCCTCCTGGATCTTCCGTGCCTTCACCACCCGCTCCCGAATGGCGGCACTCGATTCTCCACATCGGGTGTCGGCCAGCTGTTCGTAAGGCACCGGCTGCACCTCCACGTGCAAGTCGATGCGGTCCATCAACGGCCCTGAGATCTTGTTCAGATAGCGTTGCACCTCGGACTGGGTGCAGACACAGGCCCGTTCCGGGTGGTTGTAGTAACCGCAAGGACAGGGGTTCATCGCCGCCACCAGCATGAAATTGGCCGGATACTGCACCGTCATCTTGGCCCGCGAGAGGGTGATGAGGCGGTCTTCCAAAGGCTGCCTGAGGATCTCCAAGGTATGCCGCTGCATCTCAGGCACCTCGTCCAGAAAAAGCACCCCGTTGTGGGCCAGCGAGATCTCTCCGGGTTGGGGGATGGAGCCGCCGCCGCACAATCCCGCGTCGGAGATGGAATGATGCGGACTGCGGAACGGCCGGGACACCATCAAGGTTTTGTTGCCGCCCATGAGCCCTGCCACGGAGTGGATCTTGGTCGTTTCCAACGCCTCCGCCATCGTCATGGGCGGCAAGATGCTGGGCAGCCGCTTGGCCAGCATGGTCTTCCCACTGCCTGGGCTCCCGATGAGCAACACGTTATGGGATCCAGCAGCTGCGATCTCCAAGGCACGCTTGATGTTCTCTTGGCCCCGGACGTCCTGGAAATCGAACAGGCACGACTCCTCTTGGGCCATCGATTGCAGATCCACACGCTCCGGCTCAATGACACGCTCCCCATTCAGAAACTCCACCACCTCCGTCAGGTTGCTCGCTCCGATTACCTCCAGTCCTCCCACAACAGCCGCCTCCTTGGCGTTTTCCTTTGGGATGACGATGCCCTGAAAGCCCGCTTCCCGCGCCTTGAGGGCCATGGGCAACACGCCTCGGACGGGATTCAACGAACCGTCCAAGGAAAGCTCCCCCATGGTGACATAGCCCTCCAACAGGTCTTGCCTGACCTGTTCGGAGACCGACATGATGCCCAAGGCCAAGGGCAAGTCGTAAGCGGAGCCCTCTTTTTTGATGTCAGCGGGAGCCATGTTGACCGTGATGCGTTTCTTTGGAAAGCGGTAGCCCAAGTTGGAGAAGGAGGCGAAGATGCGCTGATAGCTCTCCTTGACGGCGCTGTCGGGCAGCCCCACCATGAAAAACTGAATCCCTTTGTCGGAGTTCACCTCAATGGTGACGATGGTGGCGTTGATGCCAATGATGGCACAGCCGAAGGTCTTTACTAACATATCCTTATTTTCTAATCACGCAACAAAGATATATAATAATTTAATATATCAATGCTGTTGTAATTAAAAAATACCAATATTAATAAGGTATATGAAACTATGTCATTTTTTTGGCTTATAGCCTGAATCGAGGAAGAGCCCCTGCAGGTCGCGGGTTTGCATCAGTTCCTGCAGGGTGGTCTCGTTCTTTCCGAAATAGGAACGGACAATGCGCAAGCCCAAGAACTCGCCCAGCCGGGCCGGCGCATCGTAGCTGTATTCATTGGTAAAGGGACCGTCGGCGAAAAACGTCCGGAACACGTCGAAATCACTTGAATAGAGCAGCTGATTGCCCACGACATCCGCCCACAGGTTTCCTTCGTTCTCAACCGTCCACTGCAGCTGCTCCTTGGAATAGCCCAGCAAGGCTTCCTCCGTGATGGAAGGATACAGCGCCTCCACAAAGAAGTCGCGCCGGCCTTGTTCCACCATCTCCTCCAAGAGGTTGGTCTGCCTGCGGTCTGGGGCAATGTAGGCATCATAGAGCTGCTGCCCCACCTCCTTCACCAAGCTGAGCCCGTCAGTTCGTGCCGAACGGTATTGGGGCATGCCGATGCGCTCATATACCTCGTCTCCGTCGAGAAACCAGTCCAACGAAACCACCAAGGCTCCGTCGAGAACCAACACGGGAGGCACTTCAGGGTTAAGCCCCGAAACACAGGTATAGACCTTTTTGATCGGATCAAACTCCGGATAATAGGCCTGGAAACGACCCAGCACCTCTCGCAGCGGCTTCTCCACCGCCTTCAGGTCGGGATAATGCTCCTTCACCTTGTCATACAACATCTTGGCAGTCTCATCCACGGCAAAGTCCTTCAGGTAGCGGACCGCCTCGGGATCAGACAGGTCGCCCGCCAAAAAAGGCAGATAGTCTTGCTGGATGGCCTTCAACTCCTCTTGGAAACGTGCCGTGTCGAGATGGAACAGCACCTCCTCATAACGGTCAAATACGACATCCGGAGTGGGAACGGCCTCCACATCCAGTTTGCGGCGGTAACCCGCCTCGTCGTGATGGCACGCCACAAACCCCAAGGCACAACCGGCAAAAAAGGCCACGATTCGAATTAATCTCATGGTACTAAACGATTTTTCGGCAAAATTACCGAATTGTTCTATTAATTGTTGTATTTTTGCAGTTTATTTCATCTGAAAAGACATCACTACTATGAATCAAGCCATTCCCGCATCACAGTTGGTCCTCAACAACGAAGGCACCGTGTACCACCTTGCCCTTCATCCGGAAGAGTTGGCCGACGACGTGATTTTGGTAGGCGACCCGGGCCGCGCTGACATGATTGCCGCTTTCTTCGACAAGATCGAAGTCAAGCGCCAAAACCGCGAACTCTGGAGCCGCACCGGTTATTACAACGGAAAAAGGGTCACGGTATTGTCCACCGGTATGGGCACGGACAACCTGGATATCGTCATGAACGAGTTGGACACCCTGGCCAACATCGACCTGAAGACCCGCATGCCCAAGGAGACGCATCGCACGCTGAACCTGATTCGGCTGGGTACCTCTGGAGCGCTGCAAGCCGACATCCCGGTGGAAGACAGCTATGTGGCCACCCGCTATGCCATCGGCCTTGACGGACTGCTCTACTTCTACGAAAAGAACAAGGAGGTGAACGAGATTGCCATGCGCGACGCCTTCATCGAGCAGATGGACTACCCCAAGGACCTTCCGATGCCATACGTGGTGGAAGGATCACGCACCCTGTTCGACCGGCTGGCACAAGGTTACTTCGAGGGCATGACCGCCACCGCCCCCGGATTCTACGGGCCTCAAGGACGCACCCTTCGCATGAAGCTGGCGTACCCTGAAAACAACCATAAGATGGAGGCCTTCCGTTACCAAGGCTGGCGGCTCTGCAATTTTGAAATGGAGTCATCGGCCCTTTACGGTTTAGGCAAAATGATGGGACACAACTGCCTCACCATCTGTGCGGTAATCGCCAACCGAGTCAGTGAAAAGTTCTGCATCGACTACCATCCTTACGTCGAAAAGCTGGTGAAAAACACGCTCGACCGCCTCTCTGCAAGTTAAAAAGACGGTTTTTTGTAGTTTTTTTCTCAATTTTGACGAACGTGTAGATAAAATGCTTAATTTTGCACGCAATTTTGTTGCAATACGTTATTAAAAAATAATAATAAAGAAAAAGAACTAAATGTCAAATCCTAAACAATAAAACAAATGAAAAAAGCAATTGTAACCCTTAGTGTTATTTTGTTGACCGCCATGACGGCCATGGCTGGTGGTGACAACAACCGTTACCTCACTGCCAAGTTCTCACAAAACTGGTTTATCGACGCCGCCGGTTCCATCAACGCTTGGCAAGGCAGCAACAGAAGCCAACTGATTGACTTCAACACCATGTATTTCAAGAACACTCAGGACAAGCTGATGTTCGGTGGTTCCTTGAGAGTGGGCAAGTGGGTCTCCCCCGCCCTCGGTGTCAGAGTCGCTGTTGACATGAACCAAGCCACCAACCGCTTTGGCGACTTCGTGTTCGAAGCTGCCCACGCCGATCTGATGCTGAACCTCTGCGACTGGTTCGGCGGCTACAGAGAGGACAGAATCTACAGCCTCGTTCCTTACGTTGGCTTCGGTGTTGCCGGCCATGGTGACAAGTTCTTCCAAGTGAAGGGCCTCAACAAGGAATACTGCGGTGTGTTCGGTCTCATGAACAACTTCAGACTTGGCAAGTACTTTGCCCTGCATCTGGACGCTCAAGCCACGGCCCCGAAATGGAGCATCGAAAGCATGCACGCTCCTTATGACAACCGCCTCGTCCACTTCGACTTCGCCGGTATGCTGGGTCTGACCTGGAACATCGGTGGCCGTCACTTCGACGTCTGCGAACCCTGCCCGGAAGTCAACTGCCCCGAAGCAACTGACTGCACCAAGCAAGACAACAGAATCAAGGAACTCGAAGCCAGAATCGCTGAGCTCCAAGCCGCCCAGGGTGGTGGTGTGGCCCAGCCTTGCGACACCATCGTGAAGTTCATCGAAGGTGCCAACGCCGAGTATCCGTTCTCCATCTTCTTCGACAGAGACTCCTATCAGATCAGAGACTCAAGAGACCTCATCAACCTCGCTGAGTTTGCCAAGATCGCCAAAGACAAAGGCTACAAGATCAACCTGAGAGGTACCTGCGACAGCGCCACCGCCACCAAGGAATACAACCAGAAGCTGGCTGAGAACCGCTGCAAGAAAGTCAAGGACGAACTCGTCAAATTGGGTGTCGCCGAAAAGGACATCATCATGAACCCCGTCGGTGGTGTGAAGGAACTCAATCCGACCGAATACGACCGCCGCGTGCTCATCCACTTCGAGAAATAATCATTCGAAATCATCCATTTTAATAACCCACAAAAACGAATCCAACAAAATGAAAAAAATCGTATTTGCCTTGAGCTTTATGTTCCTCGCATCTTCCGTGTTTGCGGGTGGGCGTATCGACTCGGTACGCTATCTGACTTCCAAGTTTAATCAAAACTGGTTCATCACCGTCGACGGTTCGGTGAACTGGTGGCAGGGATCTGACCGTAACCCTGCCGGTAACTACACCACCGTGAATGGCCCGTCCTTTGGCGGTAGCTTGGCCCTTGGCAAATGGATCAACCATAACTTTGGTGTGAGACTGGCCTACGACGTCAACCAAGGAAAGAGCTACATCGACAATCGTTATGTGAACCTGGGATTCCTGTTCCTTACCGATAACATCGATAACAACCAACCGCTTCATCCTGGCGATGCAAAGCCTTACTACAAGACCAAATTCATGTACCACAACCTGCATGCGGATGTGATGGTGAGCCCCATCGACTTCTTCCAAGGTTACTACAACCCCAACAGAGTCTATACTCCCGTCCTGTTCGCCGGTGCTGGTATCGCTTGCGTGTCTGAACATCTGTTCGTCACACAGTCCCTCCTCAAAAAGGAAAGCCGTAACTTTGAACCTTCAGCGGAAGTCGGTCTGATCAACAACTTCAGACTGAACAACAGCCTGGATGTCAACCTTACCGCGGTCTGTGCTGCCCAAAGATGGAACATCGACACCTGGTTCAATGAGTATGGCAATGCTGGCGACAGCCCGAGACCAAGAGTGGTTGACTTCAACTACTCCGCTCAGCTGGGTCTGACCTGGTACATCGGTGGCCGCATCTATGAACTCCCGTACAACTACGAAAAGGAGATGAAGGAATTCAGAGAGCGCATCAAGTATCTGGAAGACGAACTGGGCAAGAAACCCACCGAGATTCACGACACGGTGTTCCAATTCATCAACACCGAGACCGAAGGCGAAATCGTCAGCTTCCCGCTGTCCATCTTCTTCAACAGAGACTCTTATCAGCTGATGTCGAAGAGAGACCTGGTGAACCTGAGAGAGATTGCCAACGTGGCCCTCGAAAAAGGTTGGAAGATCCGTCTGAGAGGCTCCTGCGACAGTGCCACCGCCACGCCGGAATACAACCAGCGCTTGTCGGAGAACCGTTGCCGCAAGATCCAGATGGAACTCGAAGAAATGGGCGTCCCGGCCGATCAAATGATCCTCGTCCCCGTGGGCGGTGTCAAAGAGCTTGACCCGACCGAATTCGACCGTCGTGTCTTGATCGAGCTCGTGAAAGAAGTGAAATCGCAAGAGTAAGCTTCGAACACAGGCATCAAACAAAAAATAGGCTGGTGGGTTTCCACCAGCCTATTTTTTTGGTCATCCAGCTTCTTACAGCTTGGCAACGATGGGCAGCACCCGCTCGTTGCCGAAGGCACGGGGCGACACCCGAAGGATCGGGGCGACCTGCTTGCGCTTGAACTCGTTGCGGTTCACCATGCGAATCACCCGGCGTACCGTAGCTTCGTCGAAACCCTGAGCGATGATCTCCTCGGCCGAGCAGGCCTCTTCGATATACTGGAAAAGAATGCGGTCCAAGAGGTCATACTCGGGCAGGCTGTCCGTATCCTTCTGATCGGGCCGGAGCTCCGCCGAAGGCGCCTTGGTGATGGTGTTCCAAGGGATGATCTCCTCCTCCTTATTAATATAACGCGCCAGCGCGTATGCTTCTGTCTTGTAGACGTCGCCGATCACCGAGAGTCCACCGCACATGTCACCATACAAGGTGCCATAGCCCACGGCGGCCTCGGACTTGTTGCTGGTGTTCAACAACACATTGCCGAACTTGTTGCTCACCGCCATCAGGATGACACCCCGGATGCGGGCCTGGAGATTCTCTTCCGTAACGTCGAAGGGACGTCCGGCAAACACGGGCTGCAGCGAAGCCATAAAGCTGTCGTAGATCGGTTTGATCGGCACCGTGTCGTAAACGATGTCCAGCTTCTTGGCCAGATCCACCGCGTCCTTGACGGAATGGTCGGTCGAGAACTGGGAAGGCAACAGCACCACACGGACGTGCTCCTTCCCCAACGCCTGGACGGCAAAATAGGTCACCAAGGCCGAGTCCAAGCCTCCGGAGAGGCCGATGACTGCATCCTTGAATCCCATCTTGTGGAAGTAGTCGTGAACCCCCGTCACCAGGGCGTCGTGGATAAGCGCCATCTTCTCGGGAATCTCCAGCCGGTCTTCCGCCGTACGGAAGAAACACAAGGTGTCGGTGTCCACCAAACGGACAGCCTCCTCGAAGAACGGGAGCGCCGTATCGACATGGCCATTGCTGGCAAAAGCCATCGAGCCGCCATCGAAGATCAGGTGCGAATGCGCCCCCACCTGGTTGACCATCACCAAAGGCAACTCGTGTTTGAGTACCGTCTGGCGCAGGATGTCGCAACGGCGACGTGGCATGGTATAGTCAAAGGCCGAGGCCGCCAAGGCAATCACCAGATCAGGCTGCATGCCCACAAGAGCGTCCATGCGGTTCTCCATCAGGATCGGGTCGGGCCCCTGGTTGCGAAGGTCGTCGCCTACCATGACGGCGATGCGATGGCCGCCCCATTCAAGAAGGCGGTCGTCATCAGCCGGTTGGAAGTACTTCCGCTCGTCGAAGAGGGGATTGGCACCGATGTGTTTCTTGCAGAACACCTGTCGCTGGCCGTGGTCGAGCAGCACCGCCGCATTGTACAGAGGCTTCTGTCCCTCGTTGGTATTGGGGACAGGACAACCCACCAGCACCGCAATGTCGTGGCATCGGGTCGCAATCACGTCGAGGGCGTGGGCACATTTTCCAAGAAAGTCGGAAAACTCCAGGCAGTCGAACGGAAAATACCCGCATACCGCCAATTCCGAAAAGACCACCAGGTCCGCTCCTTCCGACTGGGCGTGAAGGGCCGCCTCGACGATCTTGTCGGTGTTCCGCTCAAAATCGCCGATACAATAGTTCAGTTGTGCTAATGCTATTTTCATAGGAATCCAAATGATACGATAGAAAGTGAATGAAAATAGCAAAGATAAAATATTTCGAGGATTGAATCGTTTTTTTTGTGTCAATTTGTTATCTTTGCCCTAATCCTCAGAAAACCATGACGATGAAAAGAGTGCTCCTTGCGGTTTGTATCTTGTTTCTTTGTGTCGGTTCCACCCAGGCCGCCCGGAGAATCCGTCATGCCATCGGTCCGATGCTAGGCTACCAGACCGCCCAGCTCTCCTATTTCAGAGGCAACATCCAGTCCGACTTCTCCCAGAACTTCACCGCCGGGGTCTTTGCCCGCTTCTATCGGGGCAAGGTGTACATCCAGCCTGAGTTGCTCTATTTCAACACCTCCAACCTCTTCGATGTCACCCTCTCCAGCAGCGGATTCCACTATGAGAGCCAATATGTGCCCCCGCAAGCCCAGATGGAGGTCACCTTGAATTCCATGAACCTGCAACTCCCCCTTTTGGTCGGATGCAACCTCATCAACCTGCACCTGCTCCGTCTCCGCGCCCATGCGGGCCCCACGGCCAATTACATCATCAGCTCCAAGGTCTTCCTGTCTTACACGGCGGGTGGCTCCCTCCAAGCCACCAAGCCCCTCACGGAACAGTTCAACCCCCGTAACATCGCTTGGGGATTCCAGGCCGGCCTTGGGCTCGACCTCCTCAACAGGATCTATCTCGATGTCAATTACAACTTCGGGCTGACGGCCATGTACAGGCACCTCTGCGAGACCCAGCTGGGCGAGCACTTCGATTTCAGCAACCTGGAGGAGACCCGGCTCAACATGTTCATGGTCACCTTGGGCGTGAAACTGTTCTAGCAAAAAATGCCATAAAAAAAACAGGGATCGGAAGCACCGGTCCCTGTTGTTGTTTTACCTCGAAAGGTCCTTAGAAGAGGATACCCACTTCCACGCCAAAGACGTTCTGGCGGAAGTCGAGCGTCTCGGGACGCTTCATGTCGTCCTGCTTGATACCGGCATAGTATTCGCGATATCTGCCTTCGCTGCCGATGCCATTCTTGACACCGTTCAGGATGTCGCGGCTATAGAAGAAGTCGGCAAAGGCACGGGTCGAGCCCTTGATGTTGAAATGGGCACCCAAGGCGGCGTTCAGGCCGACATGGAAAGGATTGTATTGCGACCGGACCGACACATAGTCGTCGTCTTCATACTTGATGTTGGCATCTTCCTTGGCGACGAAAACGTCTTTGGCCAAGTCCTTGCGGGAATAGCCCACCGAGGCACCCACTTGGGCGAAGAAGCTGAAGGGACCGAATTCCTCCGTGACCATCTTCAGGGCAATCGGGATCTCAAAGGTGGTGCCTTTGTAGTAGCGGTCCACATCGCCCAGCATATACACCGAAAGGGTGTCGACCGGGAAGGCGCGCATATCATCATAGCTGAAATGGTTGCGAAGGTAGTTGACGTTCAAGCCCGTGGTGATGGCATAGTTCTCAGCAAAGTAGTACTCTCCCATCAAACCCATGCGGAAGCCCATGCGCGTTCCCTCGTTATGGATGGTGTTGGTCTTTGATCCGGCCCAGTCAAAAGCGGGACCCAATTTCACGCCAAAGGCGAAACCGTTGTATTGTGCCGAAGCGCTCACCGAGAGCACCAGCATCACAATGGCAAGTAAAAAGCTTTTTTTCATGTTGAATAGTGTTGATTGATTGATGATTTGGAGACAAAGATAGAAATCTTTTTTGTACCCGCTTCATTCTCACCTTAAAAAAACCTATTTTTGTTGTTCTTTAAACATCACGCCATGCAAACCACCCTCCCCAACCGGCTCTTCATCCGCAACCGAGCCAACCTGGCGGCACAGCTGCCTCCGAAGTCCATCGCCGTCTTTACCGCCAACGAACCCATGCCCCGCAACGGCGACGAGTTCTATCCCTTCCGCCAACAATCCGACTTCTTCTACCTCACCGGCATCAACGAGGAGAACGCCTTCCTGATCCTGGCCCCCGACTACCCCGACGAGCGGCTTCGTGAGATCCTCTTCATCGAGCCTTACGACGAGGTGAAGGCCACCTGGCAGGGCGAGATGCTCGATGCCCAACAAGCCACTGGAATCTCGGGCGTGAAGACCGTCCAAGGCAGCGACGCCTTCTGGATGACCTTGAACGACATCGTTTATTCCGGCTATGGCGACACGATCTTCCTCAACAGCTACGAGTATCCGAAATACGAATGCGCCGTGGAGACCATCCAGCAACGTTTCGTCAAAGACGTCAAACAACGGTATCCCATGCACCGATATGGCCGCACCGCCCCCATCCTCAACGCCTTGCGGATGATCAAGTCCGAAGACGAGATCGCCATCACCCGGCATGCCTGCGACATCACCTCCAAGGCCTTCCGACGCTGCTTGGAGACCGTCAAGCCCGACTTGTACGAATATGAGGTGCAGGCCGAGATCGAATACATCTTCAAACAGAACAACGCCACCGGACACGCCTACGCCCCCATCATCGCGGGTGGGAGGAATGCCTGTTGCCTGCATTACTCCAAGAACCAGAGCCAGCTCCACGACGGCGACCTGCTGCTCTTCGACATCGGATGCGAATACAAGAACTATTCCTCCGACTTGAGCCGCACCATCCCCGTCAATGGCAAGTTCACCGAACGACAGAAACAGTGTTACAATGCCGTGCTGCGCGTCATGAAGGAGATCACCCAGCTGTACCGGCCAGGGGGCTGCATCAACGAGATCAACGAAACCACCCACCGGCTGATGGAACGGGAGATGATCCAACTGGGCCTCTTCACCGAGGAAGACGTGAAACGCCAGGATCCCAACAAACCCCTGGAACGCAAGTACCTGATGCACGGCATGTCGCATCACATCGGCTTGGACGTGCACGACAGCATCGACAAGTTCAAGCGTTTTGAACCCGGGATGATCCTCACCTGCGAGCCAGGCATCTATATCCGTGAGGAAGGCATCGGCATCCGCATCGAAAACGACCTGCTCATCACCGAAGGCGAGCCGGTCAACCTGTTCGAGGGCTTACCGATCGAGATCGGGGAGATCGAAGCCGCCATGCAGCGATGACTCCGTAAAGAGGGGCAGGCACTCCAAGTCGCCCCGCAACACCTTGTGCGTGTGAAACAACTGTTTGAACAGCCAGTTCGTCAGCGGGCTGTTCATGACTTTTGCCAGTTGCTTGGCCGTCAGCGGGAAGTCCTTGTCCAACACCAGCATATTGGCACTGTTGAGGATATACCGTTGGCGGGCGTCGCAATAGAACACCAAGTCGCTTGAAATGAAGCGGTACACCAGTTTTTCAGGGGCATGGTACAAGGCCAGAGGCGCCAGTTGCTGGTATCGTGGAAAGTCGTTGGGGTTGATGTAGTAGTGCGCTGCCGTCAGCCTGCCCGGCAGGATGTCTTTGCCCCGATACACCGGCTTCAACCCAGGACGGGGAGAACGCTTGCACATCTTCCCATTGTTGCCGGTCACGATGCCCATACCCCAGGTGGCATGCCCCTTGAGGGTCAGGTGGGGGAGCCGCATCAGCGCCTCAATCCGTTGCATCTCGTCCGGCCGTGTCCAGTAGTTGATGTTGCATCGGGGCATGGTCAGGAACTGGGCTTGCCGACGGGAATAGGGTTGTTGTTTATAATGACATATAACCGTGTTTTTCTCTTCTACTTCTTGCTGGCGCATCACCAAAGAAACGGCCGAATACATGTTCTTGAACGGCTTGCCGTAGTCCTTGATCTGAAGCAGGGTCTTTTGCAGCACCGTCCGGCGCGCGTCTTCGAACACCGCAATCTTGAAGAACGACTCCGGCATCAGCAGACCCGCAATGCCCCCAGGGTTAAGCACGGAAAGCGAAGCCAACAGGAACAGCGAACAGGTGTCGGCGCTGGAACCCGCCCCATAACGCTGGGCATAGTCCAACCGCTCCGAGGGGGACAGCTTCTTCCCCCAAGGTGGGTTGGTGAAGACCAAGTCGAAACGCTCTGTCAAGGTGGAACAAACCTCGAGGAAGTCGCAACAGACCACATGAGGCGCCTCGGCACCCGTCAGCTCCTTGATGCGCCGCTGGGCGATCCGCACCGCATTGGCATCCGTGTCGAAGCCATAGAGACGGTCCGGCGAAACTCCTTTTCGCACCGCGCTCACCAGGAAGTTGCCTGTGCCACAGCAAGGATCGAGAAACCGTGTGGAGGCCGCCACCGAAACGTCTTTCATCATATCGTCCACAATCGCCTCCGGGGTGTAGAAGATGCCTTCCTTGTTCTTGAACGACTCGGAGAGCATGGCCTGGTAACGCACGCCCAAGGCATCGTCGAAGGGTCCCGCCTCGAGGGCCTGCAACACGGCCGCCTCCACCTCGGCGGGATCGTGTCCGTCTTTCTGCAGCTTGTTGGCCCGGGTTTGCAGCTTAGTCTTTCCGGCATGTTTCAACTGAAAGCGCCGTAGGCTCTCCAAGGTGATCCGATGCTGGTCGTCCATCTCGAGCAAGCCCTCGCGCACCCAGTTCGACACGGTGGCCGTACTCACTTGGAGTTGCCTCGCCGCCTCGGTCTGGGTCAGGTGTTTCGGATGGACAGGTTGCTTCATAACGGGCACAAAGATAATACTTTTTACGGCATGCCCGATCCACGGCACGTTTCGATCGGATGAAAATAATGGAAGCTTGCACGCAATAACCACATTTTTAACTATCTTTGCCTCAACAATCCAATCATTCAAAAACAAAACACTCAACCATGTTCAACAAAGACGTATATATCGGCCGCAGAGCCGCATTGAAAAAGATGCTCGACAAAGGCATCGCTTTCTTCCCCGCCAACAACGAGGCTCCCTTCAACTATCCTGACAACACCTATATCTACCGCCAGGACAGCAACTTCTCCTACTACTTCGGACTGAACCATCCCGACCTGGTGGGCGTCATCGACTTCGAGACGGGCGAAGAGCTCCTCTTTGGCGTGGACGTCACCATCGACGACGTGATCTGGTGCGGACCCCTCCCCTCGCTGCAGGAACAGGGAGACCGCATCGGCATCCAAGACTGCCGCGACTTCAACCGTTTCGGCGACTATGTGCAACAAGCCATGGCCCAGGGACGCAAGATCCACATCCTGCCCACCTATCGCGCCGACACGAAGATCCAGATGGCGCATTGGCTGAACTGCCACATCAGCCAGGTGGCCGACTACGTCAGCCTCGACCTCATCAAGGCCGTCATCGCCATGCGCGAAATCAAGAGCGACATCGAGATCGCAGAGATGGAAAAGGCTGCCAACACCGCCTATTACATGCACACTACCGCCATGAAGCTGTGCAAGCCGGGTATGGTGGAACAGGAGATCGCCGGCGTGGTCGAGGGACTCTCGCTCTCCGGCGGCGGCCCTGTGTCGTTCCCGGTCATCCTGAGCGTGGACGGACAGACGTTGCACAACCACAGCCACCACAACGTCCTGAAGGAAGGGCGCATGATGGTATGCGACGCCGGTGCCGAGACCGAGAACTACTATGCCTCCGACTTCACCCGCACCACCCCCGTGGGCGGCAAGTTCAACACACGCCAACGCGAGATCTATGAGATCGTGCTGAAGGCCAACCAACGCGTAGCCGAGAACACCCGTCCCTACATCCCTTACATGACGATGCACACCCTGGCCTGCCGCACCTTGATCGAAGGCCTCAAAGAGGTGGGTCTGATGAAGGGCGACATCGACGAGGCGCTGATGGCCGGCGCACACTGGCTATTCATGCCCCACGGCCTGGGACACATGCTCGGCATGGACGTACACGACATGGAAGGCCTCGGCGAGACCTACGTGGGTTATGACGAGATCACGCCCCGTTCCACCAAGCAAGGCTTCAGCTGCCTGCGTTGCGGCAAGACACTCAAGCCGGGCTTTGTGGTCACCGATGAGCCGGGCATCTATTTCATCCCCACGCTGATCGACCTCTGGAAGGCCGAGGGCAAACACCAGGAATTCATCAACTACGACAAGCTGGAGTCTTACAAGGACTTTGGCGGCATCCGCATCGAGGACGACCTGCTCATCACCGAAGACGGCTGTCGCATCCTGGGCCGTCCGATTCCCAAGACGGTGTCGGAGGTCGAGGACATGTGCGCCCAAGGCCGCGAGTGGATCAAGATGCCGGGATTGTATTGACACGGCAACCCCGCTGGGGTTATTAAGGAATCAGAATTCCGTAACAAGCTTCAGATTTACATACCGTGGCGTCAGGTAGCTGTTGATGCCGTAGGCGTTGTTGTTCACGTCCTTGACCCAGGTGTAGGAGATGGTGTTGTTGATATTCAACAGGTTGAACACCTCCAAGCTGACGTACATGTTCTTGACGTAGTTCAGGGGATTGCCCCGGCTGAAGCTGCTTCCCTCGTTGATGAGCTGCTTCACAAAGCCGATGTCCACACGCCGATAGGGCGGGTACCTGAACCGAGGGTCGTAGAAGTCGGAGGTGTCGTCGTTGGCAGGCATCCCCGTGCCGAAGGTCAACGTCATGTTGACTTTCCAGGTCGGCGCATTCGGGATGTAGTCTTGGAAGAACATGGAGAAGCTGACCCGCTGGTTGGAAGGACGGTAATGCCAGCCCAAGGGGATGGTGTCGGCCACGGCTGCATCGGAATGGTTGTAGAAAGGCAGCTTGTTCCCTTCAGCATCCACCAGGTAGTAATCCCCCTCGATGTCCTCGCGGTTTCTCATCAAGGAGAGGCTGGCCCAGCTGTCGATGCCCTTGACAAACTCGCCGTTGATCTTGAAATCGAGCCCCGTGACATAGCCCTTGGCCCGCTGGTCGGCATAGTAGCGGATCCGCACGTTGTCCACATCGTAGGGAATGATGTGCTGCAGATATTTGTAATAGGCCTCCGAGGTCAGAATGAAGGGCCGCCCCCAGGCGCGGAACTTGTAGTCGCTGCCCAAGACGAACTGATAGGAACGCTGGGGCTCGGCATCCAGGTAAAGGGTGCCGTCGCGTTGGCGCAGCTCGCGGTAGAAAGGTGTCTGGTTGTAGAGGCCTCCGGAGAGCCGGAACACGAGGTCCTTCCCCTCGAGGTTGGGCTTATAGGCGACCCCCAGACGGGGACTGCCGTACACCTTGTGGTTATAGCCCCAGTAGTTGCCACGGAGGCCGGCAGTGAGCACCACTTCGCCCTCATTGGGAAGGAGGAAGGTAAGCGACTGTTGGACGAAACCGTCCACATTGTGAAGGCCGAGCACGTTGTGCGCCCGATGGGCCATGCTGAGGGTGAGCTCGGGCAGCGCCGACGGCATCGTCCCCATGACATCCGGGAGGTGCGGAAGGCTGTATCCCGCCGAGTCCACCATGTTCCACTCGCTCACCACGTCGTCCACCCGCTGGTATTGGTAACGCACCCCCCACTTGAGCACGTCCTGATCGTTGACCTTGGTGCCCTTGTGGTCGAAATTGAACACCTGTGCGTAGAAGGCGTTACGGGCGTGCTTGAGGAAGGCGCCGGTTCCCATGTTGCTGATCACGTTGCCCTGCTGCTCGGAGCCGAGCGAAGTCTCCACCTGCCCCAGGTAATACTCGCCGAGGATGTCGTAGGTCTCCCGCTCATAGGCGGAGTAGGCCGAGGCGATCCACTTCAGGTCGAGATCCTTGTTGGGCTTGAAATCCAGGGTCAGCGCGCCCAGCCCGGTGGTGTAGTCGTCCACCTCCTGGCCTTCCATGTAGATGTCGAGACGGTAGACCGCGTTGATGAAACCCGCATCGGCCGTCGAGGACACGGGGGCGAGCGAATACAGGTTCTTGGAGTAATAGCCCAGGAACGAAAGCTCCCAACGGTCGTTTAGCCGGTAGTTGAGCAGGGTCTGCACATCGGTGAAGCTGGGCTTGTAGTCGCCCTGGGTGTTCAACATGTTCAAGGCAACGGCCGTGTTCTTGTAGCGCGCGCCGAGCAGGTAGCTGAAACGGTCCTTGCCAGCCACGCCCTCCACATGGGCTTCGGCGCCGAGCAGGCTGAGGGCCAGCGAGGCGCCGAACTCACGGGGTTTCTTATAGGTGACGTCGAGTACCGACGACATCTTGTCGCCATATTCCGCAGCGAAGCCGCCGGCGGAGAACTCGATATTGTTGACCAGCCGGGAGTTGACAAAGGAGAGTCCCTCCTGTTGTCCTGAGCCCACCAGGAAAGGCCGGTAGATCTCGATGCCATTGACATAGATCAGGTTCTCGTCGAAGTTGCCGCCACGCACGGTGTATTGCGAGCTGAGTTCATTGTTGGAGATGACCCCGGGAAGGGTCTTGACCAGGTTCTCGATGCCTCCGCCGATGGAAGGCAGCAGGGTGGCCTGCCTGGGGTTGAGGCGGGTCAGGCTCGAGGCGTCGATGGCACGGTCGGAGATCACCGCGTCGGGCAGGCTCATGGCCGTGGCATGCAGCACCAGGTCGAGTTTCCGTTTCTCCCCCTTCGAGAGCCGCACCTGACGTTGGACAGTCTCATAGCCGACGAAGGTGACGCTCAGCGTCAGGGTGGTGTCGGCCGGAAGATGCAGCTCGTAACGTCCCTTGCCATCGGTCGTGACCCCTTGCGAAAGCGACGCGACAGCCACGTTGGCCAACTCCACCGGCATGCCCTGCTCATCGATAACCTTGCCGTACAACAGGCCTCTCGTCTCCTTCTGGGCAAAGGAGACCATCGACAAGAACAGCAGCAGGAGGGTCAAAGGGGTTCGCATGAAATCAATAACTCGCTTTCGGGGGTTTTAGTATATCAAACAAAAAAAGCCGCCACGCAAGCGCAGCAGCTGTATTGTATCAACGGGATTGGCGATTACCAACGGTTCAAGTTGCCCTTTTCGGCCGCATCCATGATAGCGGCATAGACACCCTTCTTGTTGATGGTGCGAAGACCGGCGGCAGAAACCTTCAGAACAACCCACTCATCCCACTCCGGAACGTAGAACTTCTTGATTTTCAGATTCGGCTCGAACGTTCTCTTGGTTCTCTTGTTGGAGTGCGAGACATTATTACCCGTGATGGTCTTTTTTCCTGTGATTTGACAAACTTTTGACATAACGCTATTCTTTATTAATTACAATTGTCTTCTCCAAAATGGGACTGCAAAAGTACAGCTTTTTTTTGAATGCACAACACTTTTTTTCTATTTTTGCACCCTCAAAGACGGAAATCTTGACCCTACGCAGTATTTATCGGAGCCATCGGCACTTTTTTCTCTATGCCCTGTTCGGCCTGGTGAGCACCGCTGTGGAATTCGGCTTCTTCGCCCTGTTATGCCGCTGGATGCCCTATCTGTGGGCCAATGTCATCGCTTTCCACATCGGCATCCTGTGCAGTTTCATCCTGAACCGGAACATCAATTTCCGGAAGGAAGACAAGACCATGCTCCGTTTCGGCCTCTTCTATCTGGTCCAGATCATCTGTCTGGCACTGAATTCATTGATCCTGTATCTCTGCGTGGATCTCGGCCATTGGAATCCCTTGGTCGCCAAGGGCATTTCCATCGTGTTGACGGCGCTGCTGCCCTTCTTCCTTAATAAATATATTACCTTCGGTAAGAGAATCTGATGGTATTTTGTCCCAGGGGTTGCCCTGCGGGCAACCCCGTGGCTACCGACAGGACACCCCTAACGGGGTGTTTATGAACCCCGTAGGGGTTCGACCTTGGTAGCCAGGGGTACAACCCCTGGAATACGGGAAATCGTATTTTTTATTCCCTTTTCCACCAATCCCACGGTTCCGACAGGACACCCCTAACGGGGTGTTTATGAACCCCGTAGGGGTTCGACCTTGGTAGCCAGGGGTACAACCCCTGGAATACGGAAAATCGTATTTTTTTATTCCCTTTTCCACCAATCCCACGGTTCCGACAGGACACCCCTAACGGGGTGTTTATGAACCCCGTTGTTATTGGGGCATGTGGACCTGGACCTGCGGGAAGGGGAAATTCAAACCTTCCTCGGGAAGCGTCTTATACACCTTCTCGTTCATGGCGAAGAACACCGGCCAGTAGTCCGGAGACTTGACCCACGCCCGCATCTTGATGTCGACGGAACTGTCGCTGAGCTGGCCGATCTCAACAAAAGGTGCCGGATCCTTGAGGATGCGGGGCTCCTCGTCGCACAGCCTGAGCAAGGCGGCCTTCGCCTTGTCGTAGTCGTCGCCGTAGGAGATGGAGACCGTCCAATCCACCCGGCGCGTGTCTTCCTTGGTGAAGATGGTCATCACACCCGTGGACAGGATACCGTTGGGGATGTGGATCACCTTGTTGTCCATGGTCAAGATGATCGTGTTGAAGATCTGAATCTCCTTGACCACGCCTTCTTGCCCTTGGGCGGCGATGAAGTCGCCCACCTTGAACGGACGGAACAGGATGATGATGACACCTCCCGCAAAGTTCTGCAAGGTGCCGCTTAGGGCCATGCCGATGGCCAGGCCGGCAGAGGCCAGCAGGGCGACCAAAGAAGAGGTATTTACACCTAATATACTGATTATAAATATAATAAGTATAAAATTCAGAATGACCGAGATCAGGTTCGAGAGGAACTTATGCACGGTGGGGTCGCCATGACGGCTCATCAGGCCTTTGGCCATCCAGTTTTTCAACAATTTGATGACCCAACGCCCGATGATCAGGACGAGGATGGCCACCAAGATCTTGATGCCCAACGGCACGAGATATTGCTTGACCAGCTGCGGGAGCCATTCGTTCACGGGCGTCTCCTTGATCTTTTGAAAGGTGTCGGTCATCGCCTGAAGGGTGGAGTCGTTCTGTATCGTGTTGCCTACTTTTTCGGTAAGGGTATCGCTCTGTAACATGGTCTCAAAGATTTTGTGAGCAAAAGTACAACTTTTTTTATTATTATTGCAGCTTGAAACGAGTATAACATCGCATGGGCACGGCATCTTCTTCCCCGATTGGCCGCCTCAAGGCTTACTGCAACGACCCCAAGAACCGAAGCACGGTCGACGTGGGGCTGTTCATCATTCTCATTCTCAGTTTCCATTTCCTCTTCCTGGGATGGCAGGCCGTCGGCTACTGGCCCATCAAGGGCGCCATCGACCGGCTGAGCCTCTGGGCGGTCAACCTGCTCTTCGACCAGAGCACCTGGGTGCTACAACACGTGTTCGGCATCGACATCACCACCCTCACCGACCGCCGTCTCATCGCCGCCCTCGACCACGCAGGCGGCTGGGCCAATGTGGTCGTCGCACCGGAATGCGCCAGCCTCAAGCAATGGTGCCACTGGCTGTTTCTGATGCTGCTCTTCCCCGGACCCTGGAAGCACAAGGCCTGGTACATCCCCGCCGGATTGGTCGTCATCGAATGGACCAACGTGGTGCGGATCTGCGGCATCCTGATGATGCAGATACAATGGCCCGGACCCAACACCTTCCACATCGCCCACGACTATGTCTTCAAGGCCTTCTTCTACTTCGTCATCTTCCTGATGTGGGTACTCTGGGTCGAGAAGTTCAAGAATAAAGACCTCAAGAATAAGAAACCAGAAAACAATACACCATGAACAGCGACATCATCTTTGTCCTCGACGCCGGCGGAACCGGATTCAAGTTCTCGGCTGTGCAGGACTATCAGGAAATCATAACGCCCTTCACCATCCCTTCGGCGGCAGACACCCTCGAGGCCGTCTTGCAGAAGCTTCTCGACGGCTTCCACCAGTGCGAGACCCTGTGCGGGAGCAAGGCCAAGGCCATCAGCTTCAGCTTCCCCGGCCCCGCCGACTATCCCAACGGCATCATCGGCGACCTGCCTAACCTGCCCACCTTTCGCGGGGGCGTGGCTTTGAAGCAGCTGCTTGAGAACGAATTCGGAGTGCCGGTCTTCATCAACAACGACGGCGACCTCTTCGTCTATGGCGAGGCCCTCGCCGGGCTCCTGCCCGCCGTCAACCAGCTGATGGAGCAGCGGGACAACCCCAAGCGCTACAAGAACCTCTTCGGCGTGACCCTCGGCACCGGCTTCGGCGGCGGCATCGTCATCAACAAGGTGCTCCTCAACGGCGACAACTCCGCCGGCGGCGAGATCTGGTGCTCGCGCAACATCCTCTATCCCGATGCCATCGCCGAGGAGAGCGTCAGCATCCGCGGCGTGCGCCGGGTGTATGCCCGTGAGGCCGGCCTCGCCTTCGACGAGGCACCCCAGCCTTACGACCTCTATCGCATCGCCCAAGGCGAGCAGGAGGGGAATCAGGAGGCGGCCCTCAAGGCCTGGGACGAGCTCAGCACCGTCCTGGCCGACGTCATTGGCAACGGACTCCGCTTCACCGACGGCCTGGCGGTCATCGGCGGCGGCCTTTCGGGCGCCTGGCCGGTGTTCATGCCCATGCTCATCCAAAAGCTCAACCAGCCTTACACCCTCGCCGACGGCAGCACCCTCCCCCGTATGGAGACGCAGGCCTACAACCTGGAGGATGCCACCGACTGTATCCGTTTCGCGGAGAAAACGGGTAAGATGGTCACCGTGCCTTTCAGCGACCAACAAGTATGGTACGACGCCTCCAAACGCGTCGGGGTGGGCATCACCAAACTCGGCACCTCTTCGGCCGTAGCCATCGGCGCCTACGCTTTCGCCATGAACCAACTTGGATGATAAATAATTGACAATCAATATATTATTATGAAGAAAATCTATTTATTGGTCCTTATGGGCCTCATAGTCTTCGTTTCCTGCACCCCCAAGGAAACCGACCCCGAAGTCCTCGCCATGCGCGGACTCGTGAACCGTGTGATCCCCGAGTTCTCCGACCAGATCAAGTTGGAGCGGCTCCAAGACACCGTCGACCGCTACGAGTTTGAAAGCCAAGGGAACAAGATCGTCATCCGAGGCAACAACGCCAACAGCATGGCCGTCGGACTGAACCGTTACCTCAAATATTACTGCCATGCCGAGTTCCCCTGGTTCATGGAAGAGGCCTTGGAGATGCCCGCCGCCTTGCCTGCCGTCCCCGCCAAGGTGAGCGAGACCGCCCGGGTGCCGGAGCGTTTCTTCCTCAACTACTGCACCTTCGGCTACACCATGCCCTGGTGGAGCTGGGAGCAATGGGAACACTTCATCGACTGGATGGCCTTGAACGGCATCAACCTGCCTCTGGCCATCACGGGACAGGAGTCGGTATGGTATGAGGTGTGGAGCGAGCTCGGCCTCACCGACGAGGAGATCCGCAGCTACTTCACCGGCCCCGCCCACCTGCCTTGGCACCGGATGCAGAACATCGACCGTTGGGGCGGCCCCCTGCCGATGTCGTGGCTCGAGAACCAGAAAGCCCTGCAGCAGAAGATCGTAGCCCGTGAACGGGAACTCAACATGAAACCGGTGCTGCCCGGCTTCGCCGGGCACGTGCCCCCCTGCATCACACGCCTCTACCCCGAGGCACCCTTGGCCTCGTTGGGCGACTGGGCCGGCTTCGACAGCACCTGCTGGTGCAAGTTCCTCGACCCGCTCGATCCCCTATACACCGAAATACAACAGAAGTTCATCGCCAAGCAGACCGAGTTCTACGGCACCGACCACATCTACGGCATCGACATCTTCAACGAGCTCATCCCACCGAGCTGGGAGCCCGAATACCTCGCGCGCGTAAGCCGTCAGGTGTATGAGTCGTTGGAAGCCGCCGACCCCGAGGCGCGGTGGCTCGAGATGGCATGGCTCTTCTGGAACGAGCGCCAATATTGGGAAGTGGACAACCGCATCGAGGCCTACATCACCTCCATGCCGAAAGACCGTCACATCATGCTCGATTACTACTGCGAGCGGCAGCCCGTGTGGGAGCGTACCGACAGCTACTACGGCGTGCCTTACATCTGGTGCTACCTCGGCAATTTCGGCGGCAACTCCATGCTCGCAGGCAACCTCGACACCGTCAACGTCCGCATCGAACGTGCCTTCGAGAAAGGCGGCGACAACTTCGTGGGCATCGGCTCCACCTTGGAAGGCTTCGACTGCAACCCCTTCATGTATGAATATGTGTTCGAGAAGGCCTGGGACAGCCCGCTCACCCGAGACGTGACCGCCTGGGTGGAGAAACTGGCCGACCAACGCGGCGGCAAGGAGGATCCCGCCATGCGAGCCGCCTGGAAGCTCTTGGCCGACAGCGTCTATAATAAGGTGTCGTCGCCCGGGCAGACCGTGCGCATCAACCAACGCCCCACCATGGGCGACATCAACGAATACCGGCAGTATTACGTGGCACCGACCTACAAATACAACAATCTCACCCTGTTGCAGGTGCTCGACGCGCTGCTCGCCTCCGACTGCAGCAGCCGCGCCCGCCACTTCGATGTGGTGAACATCACCCGTCAGCTGCTGGGCAACTGGTTCAGCGACCTCTATGCCGACTATGTGAAAGCCTATCGCGACAAAGACTATGACAAGCTCCATCGGATCGAAGCCACAATGACCTCCATCCTCGACGACACCGATGCCATCCTGGCCACAGAGAGCGCTTTCCTGGTAGGTCGTTGGATCAGGGACGCCCGCGCCATCGGCACCACCGACGAAGACAAGGACTACTTTGAGCGCAACGCACGCAACCTCATCACCACCTGGGGCGAGGAAGACGCCTTGCTCAACGAATACGCCAGCCGTGGCTGGGCAGGCCTCACCGCCACCTACTATGCCTACCGCTGGAAGGAGTTCTTCAAGGATGTGAACGCCGCCATCGAGGCGAAGAAGCCCTTCGACGAGAAGGCCTACCACGACCGCATCTGCAAATACGAAGGACAATGGTGGCGCAAACGCCTAGGCACCTTCCCCGCCGAGCCGCAAGGCGACGGCGTGGCCATGGCTAGGGAAATCGCTGAAAAATACCGGAAAGACCTGGAGGAACGTTATTCCTAATTCCGGAAAACCTTACGCTGCGTCAGCATCAACACAAAAGCCAGCACCGCACCCAGCACATCGGAGATGGTCATGGAAGCCCATACGCCCGTGAGCCCATGGTAACCCATGTTTTCGAACATGGGCGGGACGATGTAGATCATCGGGAGCAGGAAGAGCACCTGGCGGGAAAGGCTCGTCACGATGGCAATCCAGGGCTTGTCGATGGATTGGAAGAAATTGGAATTGGTAATCGTAAAGCCCACCAAGGCAAACATCACCAAGATGAAACGCATGGCAGGAACCGCAATGTCGATCAATTCCTGCTCTTTGGTAAAGGCACGTAGCAGGATTTGAGGGATGGCCAAGGCCAGCACGGCACTCGCCAGGCCGATCGCCACGTTCACCTTCATGGTCAGCGTATAGACCGACTTCAACCGATGCGGATGACCCGCGCCATAGTTGTATCCAGCGATGGGCTGCATGCCCTGGCACACGCCGAGAATGAGCATCACCGCCAGGCTGGCAAAGGTGTTGATGATGCCGTAGGCACCTACCGCCAGGTCGCCACCGTAATGGATCAGCTGACGGTTCAGCAACGCCACCACGCCCGAAGCCGCCACATTCATCAGGAAGGGGCTCATGCCGATGAGCAAGATGTTCTTGAAGATGTAGCCCTTGGGCCGCCAGGCATGACGGCGGAAGCGGATGAAGGCCTTCGGCTGGATGAAATGCAGCACCGCCACGATGGCCGAGCAGGTCATGGAGATGGTGGTGGCCCAGGCAGCACCGGCGATACCCCAGTCAAGCGCATAGATGAAAACGGCATCCAGGATGATGTTGAGGATGGCACCCCCCGCCAGGATCCACATCGACTTGGTGGGATAGCCCGAGGCACGGATCAAACCCGTCAGGTTGAAGGTCACCGTGGTCATGAACATCCCGGGAAGCACGATGTCCATGTACTCACGGGCATAGCCGATGGTCTCCGCCGAAGCGCCGAACGCCTCGAGGATCCGGTCCATGAACACATAACCGCCCGTGACAAAGAGGATGCCCAGAACGAACGTCAGGATCATGCTGTTGCCCAAGATCTTCTCTGCCCAGTTGATGTCTTTCTTCCCCAGCACGATGGACATCCGCGCCGAAGAGCCGACCCCCACCAGGGAGCCAAAGGCATGGACGATGTTCATGATCGGCATGGTGATGGCCAGACCCGCAATGGCCAAGGCGCCGACACACTGGCCGAGGAACACCCGGTCGCAGATGTTGTACACCGAGGCGATGATCTGGCTCACGATCGAGGGGAGGGCGTACGCCCATAAAAGTTTCTTTATATCTTTGGTTTCCAGCTCTTTAGTTCGATCCAACTGTTCCATTTCGCACAATCAAAAAATGAAGCGCAAAATTAGCGTTTTTTTTCTATCTTTGCATCCAAATTCAAAATTGATTAACATGAGAAAATATTTGTTATTCTTCTGTGCTATCCTGTTAAGCAGCCTAGGACGCGCCAACGACGGGGTTTTCTACACCTCGGGCAACCAGCTTATCCCGATCACCGAGACCGAGATCTCCGTGAAGAAAGAGATCCTCAGCATCACCCGTGAAGACAACAAGATGCTGGTCCATGTCTATTATGAGTTCTTCAATCCCGGCGATGAAAAGACCCTGCTGGTCGGCTTTGAGGCCATGCCTCCCGGAGGTGCCTGGGGAATGGAGGAAGAAGAATACAAAAAAATCACCAACCATCCTTACATCTACGACTTCACCGTGAAAATCAACGGCCAGCCGCAGTCTTACCAGGTGGCGCATGTGGAGCGGGAAGGCGAATATTATCAGAACGGCAAGTTCAAGACCCTCAGCAAACAACGCGAGATGGAACTCGGCCGTGAGATGGAGTTCTCCGAGGCCATCCAATACCTCTTTGTGTATCACTTCAACGCCACGTTCAAAAAAGGACTGAACATCGTGGAGCACACCTATACCTTCGAGGAGTCGGAATATGTGGGAATCGACTACACCCTCGACTATGTGCTCACCGCCGCCAACCGCTGGGCCAACCACCAGATCGACGACTTCACGCTGAACCTCGACATGGGCGACAGGACCTCCTTTGACGTCCAGGAGCGCTTCTTCCGGGGCGAAGGCGGATGGACCATCAACGGCGTTGGCCGCAAGAACATCGGCAAGCTTTACGACAACAAGGTCCTCCGCTTCCACATCCAACAAGGCACGGTCACCTTCCACAAGACGAACTTCCATCCCGAGGGAGAGCTCCGTCTGGAACAGACCTTCTACTTCAGCCAAGACGAGGACGACAACATGGACTATTGCCATAGCTTTTACCACAACAACTTCAAGAGATGCTATCCCAATACCTACATGTGGCATTTCTTCAACATGAACGACGATTGCAAGCCCTTCACCGCCGACATGAAGAAGATCATGCGCAACCTGCCTTTCGCCGTCCGTGGCTATGTGTTCAAGACCAAGATCATCCAGGATTATTACGAATCCACCGACTGGTACGTGGCCGACCCCAACTATGTCTCCGACATGAAAGGCCTTTCGAAAGACGAGCAGGAATGGGTGGAGTATTGGACCAAACAACAAAAATAATCCCAAGGCGTTTTGAGGTTTATGAAACGGCATCTTAAGGCAATACTGTTGCTGGCAGGGATCGTTCTTGCCTTCCATCGGGCTGGGGCCTCGACGCCCGACTCCGTTCAGGTGTGCCGGCGACTCGCATCCATCGAAGGGTCGGTCTCCCTGCCCTACCATGCTTCGCTACTTGCCGCCATCAAGGAGTTCGCCGCCCGGCCCCTTCCGGCAGAATTCGTCCAATACGACAGCCTCCTCACCGCCGAGATCCAACGGCGCGGCCTGCCCCTCGAACTGAAGTACCTGCCCCTCGCCTTGTCGCGGATGAACACCAACCATTACCAGGCCGGACGCGCCGGCGTATGGGACCTGCCTGTCCTGCTCGCCTTGCGCTACGGACTCACCGTCACCGAGCACCACGACGAACGTTACTCCGTGGAAGCCTCCACCCAAGCCGCCCTGCAGTATCTGAGTGACTTGCATGCTTCCATGGGCGACTGGTGGGACTGCCTGCTTGCCTACACCAACAGCCCTGCCGCCCTCAACCAGGCCAAGGCACGGCATCCGGGCGTCCAGATCGGGCCCTGGGGGTATGTGGAACAAGGATGGCTCGCCAACACCGACGTGGTCGGCGACTTCATCGCCTGCGATTACGTGTATAGCGCCGACAACAAAGCCGTGGCTTCCACCACCGAGGAAATCGTCACCTGCGGCTTCGACCAGCCTATCTCGGTGGCCGTCCTCTGCAGCCACACCGACCTTCCGAAAAAGATCCTCCTCATGCTCAACCCCCTTTTCAGGTCCGATCCCCTCCTCCCCTTGGCGTCCTACGGACTACGGCTCCCCGCCTCGGTGAAGGCACGGTTCGAAGCCGAAAAAGAGGCCATTTATGCGGAGACCGCACAGCTGAACGAAAAGAAAGCGGAAGAAGCGACGCAACTCGCCGAGCAACAGGAAAAAACACAGCAAGCCGTCAAGGCTCAGGCCAAGAAAGAACAAAAAAGCATCACCTACGTGGTCAAGTCGGGCGACACCTTGAACAAGATCGCCAAGAAATACCACGTCAAGGTCAGTGATCTCAAGAAATGGAACAAGCTGAAAGGCGACATGATCCGTGAGAAACAAAAACTGAAGATCTACCAATGAAAGCGTCACGCACCCTACTATTCATCCTCTCCGTCTTTTTACTGCTGGGCATCGCCTGGTTCGCCTTCCCCGCCGAAGGCGTGGCTTTGGGCAGGCTCGAGCTGCGTTTCCCCTCCTACGCCCAAGACAAGATGGGCGAAGAAGAGGGTCCCGACGTAGACGCCATCCTCAACGAGGTCAGCAAGAGTTTCGAGATGACCTGTTCCGAAACGCTGCTCGACAGCCTGACGTTCTTCCGCGACTACCTCACCCTCAACCCCAACCGCATCTACCTGCCCAACGACGACTACAGCTATTTCGACGACTTGTTCCAGCTTTTGGAACAGGCTGTCAAACAACATAAGACCTACCGTGTGATGCACTATGGCGACTCGCAAATCGAGATGGACCGCATCACCTCCGTGCTGCGCCAGCGCATGCAAGAACGCTTCGGCGGCTCCGGACCGAACATGATCCCCGCCATCCAACGGGTGGCCTCCATGTCCATCTCGCAGAGCTACTCGGGCGGCCTCACCCGCTACACCATGTACGGCGACTCCACCACCCGCCGCGCCCCGCACAACCGCTATGGCGTGATGACCCAGTTCTCCCAATCGGGCGGCAGCGCCACCATCTCGTTCACCAAGACCCGCCATTCCAAGGCGCTGGAGAACGTCAAGGAGATCTCGAGTGTGTCGGTGCTCATCGGCAACAACAGCGAAGGTTTCAAGGCCACGCTGAAGGCCGACACCCTCAAGACGGAGCCTATCGTCTGCGCTGCCAAGAAAGGGGTCTCCCTCATCCACTGGGACCTGCCCGCCCAAGTCGGCAAAGGCACGATCACCCTGCAGGGCAGCGCCGAAGTGTATGCCGTCCTGCTCGACGGCGACGCGGGCGTCGCCGTCGACAACGTCCCGCTCCGGGGCTGTTCCGGCACCATCTTCACCCGCGGCAACAAGGAAGTGATGCAGGAGTCGTTCGAGCTGATGGACACCCGCATGATCATCCTGCAGTTCGGCGGCAACCGCATGCCCAGCATCTACAATACCAAGTCGGTCACCAACTACATGGCCGAGCTGGAGAAGCAGATCAACTACTTTAAGGAAGTGGCCCCGCAAGCCACGCTGCTCTTCATCGGCCCTGCCGACATGGGCAAGAGCTACAATGGCAAGATGGGCACGTGGAAAGGGTTGCCCGAGCTGAACGACTCGCTTCGGTCGATGGCCCTGCACAACGACGTCGCCTATTGGGACATGTTCCACGTGATGGGCGGCGAAGGCTCCATGGCCCAATACGTGAAGCACAACCCACCCTTGGCCGGACCCGACTACATCCATTTCACCACGCTGGGCGCGCAGGAGATCGGCGACGACCTCGCCAAGTCGTTCCTCACCTACTACGACTTCTACAAGCTGCGCCAAGACCTGCCCGATGAGCTTCCTGCCGACTCCCTCTACGGGTTCATGCACAAGGACCGCGAACTCATCGAGAAAGAGAAAGCCCTTCGGAGCCGCAAATTCGAACCGACCCAATACTACCTGCCATGAAACGAATCGTCCTCATCATATCCCTGCTGTCGGCCTTGACGCTGGCTTCGCTGCATGCCCAGCATCCGCTGAAAGTCAGCATCCCCGAATATGCCGGCATCCGGCTCGACCAAAACCGCCTCCTCTATCCCGGCGACAGCCTGGCCATGGAACGGTTCTTCGACAAGCTCGACGCGCTGCTCTACACCGGGAAGGGCCATGTCAACATCATGCACATCGGCGGCTCCCACGTCCAGGCCGGCACGTTCTCCCAACAGATGCGCGACAACCTGCTCCAACTCGACCCGGGCATCACCGCTGGACGGGGTCTCGTCTTTCCCTATATGAAGACCAACTCGCCCTGCAGCTACCTCATCTCGAGCACCGGTGAATGGAGCTACTGCCGCAACGCCGTACCCTTCGACACCCGTCTCGGCCTCGCCGGCGCCTCCGTCACCACCTCCGACCCCGACGCCAGCTTCAGCATCGTCACCCGCGAGAAACGTCCCCGCAGCATCACGCCCAAGTTCGACTTCAACCTGGTGAAGATCCTGGGCTACGGCGACAACGACAGCATCGTCCCCGTGGTGCATTTCCGCAACCAGGCGCTCCAGGGCACCTACAACGCGCAGGAGGGCTCCTACACCTTCCAACTCCCCGACTACACCGACTCGCTCTATGTCGATTTCAATCAGGTGGCTGGCACCTTCACCGTCACCGGCGTCTATCTCGACAACGGCATGCCCGGCATCACCTACCATGGCATCGGCGTCAACGGCGCCCGGGTCGACTCCTACCTCAGCTGCGCCGACCTTGAACGCGACCTGAAGCTCGTCCAGCCCGACCTTGTCATCTTCGGCATCGGCATCAACGACGCCGCCGGCGACAGCTTCACCAAGGAACGTTTCAAGCGTGACTACAGCCAGCTGATCGACCTCATCCACAAGGTCAGTCCCGGCTGTGCCCTGCTCTTCGTCACCAACAACGACAGCTACAAGAAAGTCAAGCGGAACAAATACCAGGTGAACCCCAACGGCGTGGTGGCCGAACAGGCCTTCCTCGAGTTGGGAAAGAAATACAACGCCGCCGTATGGGATTTCTTCGACCTCATGGGCGGGTTGCATTCCATGGCCGTCTGGGAACACGTCGGCTTGGCACAGAAAGACAAGGTCCACTTCACCCAGCAGGGATACGCCTTGATTGGAGACCTGCTTTATAACGCATTGATGGACCGCTATATCGAACATCTCAACAACCGCCAACACCAATGATGAGCTTCACCGACATCGCGCTCGACTTCCTCCAGAAGCTGTTCTCCTTCGACAAGGCCCATCCCTTGCTGTTCACCCAGTTCTACTTCTGGGCTTTCTTCGGCATCGTGTTCGCGGTGTTCAGCCTCATCAAGAACAAGTGCCTGCTACGCAATGCCTTCCTGTTCTTCGTCAGCCTCTTCTTCTACTACAAGACCAGCGGCTTGTTCATCCTGATCCTGATTTTCATCACGATCTACAATTTCTTTGGAGCCAAATGGCTGAATACCAGAGAAAAAGACAGGAGCCGCAACCTCGTGTTGGCCCTCAGTGTCATCGTCAACCTCTCCATCCTGTGCTACTTCAAGTACGCCTATTTCCTCACCGATGTCGTCAACAACCTGTTTAAGACCGATTTCAGGGTGTTCGACGTATTCTCGTGGATGGGCAACCAGATGACGGGCACCAACCGGTTCAGCGTGGATACCATCCTGCTGCCCGTGGGCATCTCGTTCTACACCTTCCAGGCCATCAGCTACATCATGGACGTATATCGCAAGCGCATCGAGCCCGTGCGGAACATCCTCGACTTCGGCTTCTACGTAAGCTTCTTCCCCCAGCTGGTGGCCGGCCCCATCGTCCGTGCCAACGAGTTCATCCCGCAGCTGCACAAGAAATATTTCCTGAGCCGCCGACAGTTCGGTATCGCCGTGTTCTGGATCATGAACGGTCTGGTGAAGAAGATCGTGCTGAGCGACTACATCGCTGTGAATTTCATCGACCGGGTGTTCGAGAACCCGCTCCTGTACTCGGGCTTCGAGAACCTCTGTGCCCTCTTCGGATACTCCCTGCAGGTGTACGCCGACTTCTCAGGATATACCGACATCGCCATCGGCGTGGCCATGCTGATGGGCTTCTACCTGCCCAAGAACTTCAACTCGCCCTACAAGGCCAAGCACCCGGGTGAGTTCTGGAAACGCTGGCACATCTCGCTCTCACGCTGGTTGCAGGACTACCTCTACATCCCCTTGGGCGGCAACCGCAACGCCACCTTCGGCTCGTTCTGCATCATCGTCATGATTGCCGCCATCGCCGTCTTCCTGAGCGGCAGCTGGTGGGTGGGCCTCGGCGTGCTGGTGCTCGCCCTCGTCATCGCCCTGGTGGCCATTTTCAAACCCGAGAAGCGGAAGAAGATCACCACCAACATCAACGCCATGGACACCATGCTGCTGGGCGGCCTGTGGCACGGTGCCTCGTGGAACTTCATGATCTGGGGTGGCTTGAACGGCATCGGCATGATCTTCTACAAGTTTTGGCGCGACTGGAGCAACACCACCCGCACCCTGTTCATCCTGGTGGTCACCGTTGCCTTGAGGCTGCTCAGCCTCTATGTGCCGCAGCCCGTGTTCAGCATGTTCTTCGTGTGGTGCTTCATCATCTTGATCGGCAATGTCATCCGACTGCTTTATCACCTGATTTTCAAGAAGAAAGCCTCCACCGATGCCTTCCAATGGCTGGCCGATGCCTGGGCGGTCTTCCAGACCTTCACCTTCATCACCTTCACCCGTTTGTTCTTCCGAAGCGGCTCCAACCTCGACCCCGCCGAGGCCAACGAGACGGCTTGGAACACCGCCAAAAACATGGTCAACCAGATCGGGAGCCATTGGGACCTCAGCAAGATCGGCGACATGGCCTGGCAATACCGCAACGTGTTCCTGATGATTGTCTTAGGTATGGTCATCCACTGGCTGCCTGAGAACTTCAAGCGCCGTTATCGCATCTGGTTTGCCAAGATGCCGTTGGCTTTGATGGTCGTCGTCTGTTTCCTGATCGTCTTTGTGATCTACCAGTTCATCACCGCCGACCTGCAGTCCTTCATCTACTTCCAATTCTAACCGCCCAGAGGCCAAGACGAGCCCTGGCCAGGTTATCGTGCATCCCTAAAATACAACATTCCACCCTAAAAAGCAAAACCTGCTCACGAAAAACGACAGGCACGGTCGTAGAACCGTCGGCGCAGCCGTGCGTCGATGGGATAGCAGTCGAAGGCTCCCGTCTGGAGGTCACAGTCGAAAAAAGTGTCGATCTGGGAGATGTAGAGATGGTCGTAGTGGACGGTCTTGCTTTGCTGGGCGTCCATCATGAAACCGATGATCTCATCGACCTCCTCGGCCACGAGGTCGTATTTGGTGAAGACATAGAGCCCGAACTCCTTGAAGTCGCCATAGAAGCCGTTGTTGATCTTCCACATCTTGCTTTCGAGGATCCGCTTCATGGGGAGGGCCAGTGCCCAGTAGTTGTATTCGTTGGAGCCCACGGCATAGTTCATGTCGAGACCGTAGGAGTAGCCGCTCTCCTGGATCTTCAGCAGGTCCTCGTTGACTTCTTTGACCGGTCGCCCCGCCATCTCGTTGATGAGCGAGTTCGCCACATTCTTGTCTTCGGTGATGGCACGGGTCACCTCGATGCCGAGCCCTTGTGCCGCATCCTGCAGGTCTGGTCGGTCGGCGTTCACCAGATGGGCATAGCGGTTGCCGAGCAGCGATCGCAGCGAGCACATCGCGTACCGTTCAAAGAAGCAGGTGTCGAATTTCGGGTTCATGGCATGCCGGAATGATGAAGGCAAAGTTATAAATAATCTTCATTCCGTCCACCATTCCGCCAAAAGCATTCTTAACATTTTTTCATACATTTGCATTCATGAAAAAACTGCTGATTTGGGTTGGGCTGCTCTTCTTTTGCCAATGTGCGCCCCGTCATGACGTGACGACGACGGAACAGCTTTATGAGGCATTCCGACAGCCGGCTTCGGCGTACCGTCCCTTTGTGCGTTGGTGGTGGAACGGCGACAAGGTGGAAGCCGACGAGCTGGTGCGCGAGCTGCGGCTGTTGAAGGAAGCCGGCATCGGCGGCGTGGAGATCAACCCCATCGCCTTCCCCTCCTATTGCGACAGCCTCGGCAAGCCTTCGCTGCCATGGCTCAGTCCCGAATGGATCGACCTGCTCAAGGTGTGTTTCGACGAAGCCGATTCGTTGGACATGACTTGCGATCTGCTGGTAGGCTCGGGATGGCCTTTCGGTGCCGAGTTCCTGAATGAAGACGAGCGGGCCCAGATCGTGGTCAACTACGCGGAACCCGTGACGGGACCTGCCACCTTGACCATGGTTCGTGACAGCCTCTGCGCCCGTGCGATGCCCCAGGTGAGCTCGCCCTATGCCGGCAACACCAAGGAACTGATGCTGCTGCGGTTGTATCCCAACCCGGCCTCGAGCGTGGACGAAGGCATTGATGTTTTGCAGCATGATAGTATTTTTACTATTGAAATTCCTGAAGGAGACTATACCCTGGCCGCCCTGGTCAAGATCAACGGTTTCCTTGAAGTCATCAACGGGGCACCGGGGGCGGCCGGACCCGTGCTCGATCACTTCAATACCGAGGCAGTCCATCGGTATCTCAACAACATGTCCGATAAGATTGAAAACCAGATCGGTCCGTTGCAGGGTCGCATCCGTGCCCTGTTCACCGACAGCATGGAGTTGGAAGGCGCCAACTGGACCTCCGACATGGCCGAGACGTTCCAAGGGCGCTATGGCTACGACATCACCGAATGGCTGCCCTTTGTTTTGTTCAAGATCGGCTCGATGGGCAGCGCACTCCACTACAACCCTGTGGTTCCTGTGACGGATGATTTCAAGGCATTGGTGGAACGTGCCCGCTACGATTTTGAGGACTTCAAAGCCCAACTGATGCAAGAGCGGTTTACCTCGACCTATCTGGAATGGTGCCACGGTTTGGGCGTGAAAGCCCGTGCCCAAGCCTACGGTCGGGGCTTCTATCCTTTGGAAAACGCCATGGGCTACGATATCCCCGAAGGAGAATCTTGGACCACCAACTGGCTCAAACACAAGCCCGGAGAAGAGTGGTCGGAACAGGATTATCGCCGTGGCCGGGCCTACACCATGGTGAACAAATTCGTGTCATCAGCCGCCCATCTCGCCGGCAACCGCAACGTGAGTTGCGAGGAGATGACCAACACCTACACCGTGTTCAACATGACGCTGGAGCAACTGAAGATCGGCGGCGACCAATCGGCCATCTCGGGGGTGACCCACAGCGTGTTCCACGGCTTCAACTACTCGCCCAACCTCGAGGTGCCGTTCCCTGGATGGGTGCGCTACGGGGCCTATTACAGCGAGAACAACCCTTGGTGGCCTTATTTCAAATACTACAACGACTACAAGGCCCGTCTTTCCTACGCTTTGCAGCACGGCACCTATTACGCCGACATCGCCATCCTCAATCCCGAGAACGACATGTGGAGCACCATCGGGATGCAGAACGAGCCCTTCCCCAATACCACCCGAGCCAAATACAAAACCTTGATATGGGAAGCCATTAATAAATGCGGCGGCGGTGTAGATTACGTGAGCGAAAACATCATCAACGAAGGCGAGATGAAGCGTGGCGCGTTTTGTTATGGCGATCGACGCTACAACACATTGATACTCATTGATATAGAAAGTATCCATCCCGAAACCGCCGAACAACTGCTGCGTTTTGTGGAGGCCGGAGGCAAGTTGCTCTGCATCGACACCCTCCCTTATCAATCCTTGGGTTTGAGCGGTGACATCGCTATGAAAGACGCCATTGTCCAAAACTGTTTCGAGCAGATTCGCAGCTTTGAGGACCGTTTCGTCTTGGTGGAACCGCCCCAGGAAGGCTTTATCCATTGGTACGACAGCCTGATGCAAGCCGAACAGCTGCCCCATTACCTCGACATCGAGACGCCCAGCCCATTCGTGATGCAGAACCGCTACACCACCGACGACGGCAGCGAGATGCTTTTCTTGATCAATAGCCACCGCTATCAATCACACCAAACCAAGATTACCTTCCATCGTGAGCTGACCCATCGCAAATATCCCTGGGTTTGGGACCTGCACACCGGTGAACGGTATCCTTTGACCTTGAACGAGGATCACAGCTATGATTTCGACTTGGGGCCTGCCGAATCCGTGTTGATCGTGTTTGAGCGAAGCAAACCCTTCGGCGTGCGGGGTGCCCCAACGGCACTACGCAACTCCCTTCGGTCCGTTGCTGAGGTGCCTTTTGGGGCACCCCGCACACCTATGATTTCTCGTGCTGGCGTCAATATCTCAACCGATTGGGATATAGAATTAATCCACGCCCGTTGGGACACCGTTATTCATACCCATTTCGACACCCTATTTGATCTGAAAGACCGTCCCGAAACCCAGCATTTCGCCGGAACCATCGTCTATCGGAAGCCGCTGACTTGGGACCCGATCGTTTCAGGAACCACCCTCGGCGACCGGAGGGAGCCGACCTATGCTTCAGGAGCAACCCTCTTGGACTTGGGCCTCGTGGAAGGTGTCAGCGAAGTTTTCGTCAATGGCCAATCCGCTGGAGTAAGGTACTATGGTCGCCGCCAATACGACATCAGTGACCTGCTTCATGAAGGCGACAACGAGCTCGAAATTCGCGTCACCACCACCCTGGGAAACTATTTGAAAACCTTCACCAAAGAAGACAATCCCACCGCATGGATCTATGTGAACCATCCGAAACGTGACCAGCCCTTACAGCCGATGGGAATGATTGGACCCGTCAAATTGTCTATTCAATATAAAGAGAAGTCATTTTAATTACCCAACCTTCCAAGGTCTTCACTATTCTATAAGTCTCCCCTGATGAACTGTGGTATACATTAACTTCGTAACTGCCGTCTTCTTGCTTTTCGAGTGGGGAAAACCTTGTTCTTTCAAGATCTCCCGGACTAAGCTTGGAGTCTCCAATTTCCTCAGAGGACAAAAAGATGATCCTTCGGGTTTTAGGTTGTATGCTACGAATATCAGGATCATCAGTCACAATCATGACAGTTCTGGTTGTGTCGGTACAATAATATGATTCAGCGATCTCTTCCAAAGGAATAGTTAGAGGATCCTCTCGATCATAAAAAGGAATCCTTATACTTTCATCGAGAATGACTTCATAAATAATGGTTTTGTCAGTTCTAGGCACGTTGCATCTTGGGTTCAGATCCAAATCATCCGGAATGCCATCGTTATCGGTGTCTTTGCTGAACGGATCGGTCCTTAACCTGGCTTCTTCAATATCGGTCAGTCCATCGCAGTCAGAATCTTTCCGTAGCGTTTCAAGGTCAAAAGTAATCAGCAAACCGTCTTTCACGACAACAGGGGGTGACATCCATCCCCAATGAGAATTTCCGTCCCAATTCATTTGGCAAGCCTCAATCTGGACATTGCCTTCGGTATCAATCAGTGGATATTTCGAATACCATTTGATATACATGGGAGCACCCTGTGTAAGCCCAGTATAGAAATAATCCCAAGTGTTACCATTGTTAGAGGAATAGGCTACGAAAATACCCATGTTGAACATGTCATTGTATCGCTTGTTTTCATAAACAATTGCTTCTATTGAACCTTTGGTCTCGTGTTTTAAGACCATAACCTTGTCAATGCCTCCCACCTTATCTTTTCTCCACGCTTGAGAAGCATCCCATTCTAGAAACAATACCGAATCCACATAAGGAGTCCCATAGGGCGCACTGCCAAAAGGCGAGTAATCCTCGATTTCCTTGTATTGGAAACCGCCGTATTGATGGGTAGGTGTTTTCTTTTGACTAGAACATCCTGTCAACAATACCACTACCAGTATGAACATCCATAGTTTATTCATCGTTTTATTCCGTTTTTGCAAAGATACACGCATTTTATTATTTTTGCAAAAAATGACCCTATGAAAAAGCCTATCCTCCTCTTATTATTGTTGTTAACGTTAGCAGCATCACAGGCCCAAGAAGCCAAACCCGTCTATAACGCCTCGAAATTCGGCATCCGTAGCGACGGGGTGACCATGAACACCCGCAGCATCCAGTTCGCCATCGACTGGATCGCCGAACAAGGCGGCGGCACCCTTCGTTTCTGGGTAGGCCGATACCTCACGGGAAGCATCCACCTGAAGTCGAACGTCACCATCGAACTGATGGAAGGCGCCGTGCTTGTCGGTAGCACCAATCCCTTCGACTACGACCGCCTTGTCGCCACCAGCGACCATGCCCTCATCATGGCGGAAGGCGTCGAAAACATCAAGCTACTCGGCATTTACAACAGCGGCGGCTGCATCGAAGGCCAGGGAAGGGAACTGGGCAACAACTGCACCGATCTGGTCCACAAAGGCCTGATGAAAGACAAGCTCAGCAACGACCGTGTGGGCGAAGGCTTCCGCCCAAGGCTGCTGCTGTTCAGGGAATGCAAGAATGTGGAGGTGGACAACGTCACCTTCCGCGACGCCGCCAACTGGGTGTGCATGTACGACCAGTGCGAGAACGTGAAGGTGAACAACGTACGGGTGCAAAGCACGGCCTTCTGGAACAACGACGGCATCGACATCGTGGACTGTGACGGTTTCCTGCTCACCAACAGCTACATCAATGCCAGCGACGATGCCATCTGTTTGAAGTCGCACAGCGCCAAGAAGCTGTGCCAAAACATCGAAGTTCGCAACTGCACTGCCAGAAGCTCAGCCAGCGGCATCAAGTTCGGCACCATGGGCGCAGGAGGATTCAAGAACGTGAAAATCATCAACAACGTGGTGTACGACACCTACCGCAGCGCCATCACCATCCAGAGCGTGGACGGCGGCATCTGCGAGAACATCCTGGTGGACTCCCTCCATGCCACCAACGTGGGCAACGCCATCTATCTGAACATCGGCGCCCGCCGCGACAAGCAGAGTTTCATGGACGGCATCACCCTCCGCAACCTCTATGCCGAGGTGGCCGCCACCAAACCCGATGCCGGCTACGAATACGAAGGCCCTGTCGAAGACCTGCCCCGCAACATCTCGCCCTGTGGCATCATCGGACTGAAAGACAGCAAGATCAAGAACGTCACCTTGGAGCACATTGAGATCGTGTTTCCCGGCGGCGGCGATCCGCACTATGCCCATGTCGGCCTCGACGAACTCGACAAGGTACCCGAGATGCCCAAGGCCTATCCCGAGTTCTCGCAACATGAGGAGCTCCCCGCCTGGGGCTTCTTCATCCGCCATGTCGACGGGTTGACCATGCGCGACATCAAACTGACCGCCTTGAAGAAAGACTACCGCACCGCCATCGTGATGGACGACGTCAACAGCCACGATATCAGCGGATTAGTCGTAGAAGAACCTGAACAAGGAGCCAAGGAACCCGTTTTTGAGCGAAAATGACCGCTCGCTGGAGAAACAAACTGCAACCCTGTAATCGGACGACCATGAAATACGCTACCAAACGACTGGCTTTCATTTTTTCGGCGCTCATCACCCTGGCCTCCTGCCACGAAAAGCAGCCCGTCGCCATCACGCACCCCAACGTGGAACAACAGGCCCAGCCGCAAGCCCTGGCCACCAACGAGCCCCGCTTCAGCTGGCAATACGAAAGCAGCGAGAACGAGGTCCTGCAGCTCGATTACCGCATCGTCGTCGCCTCCAGCGAACGGTTGGCGAAGAAAGGCGTGGGCGACCTCTGGGACTCCGGAACGATCCCGTCGAGCCGGATGCTCCTCATTCCCTACCAAGGCAAACCCTTGGACAGCCGCGACCGGGCCTATTGGAAGGTGGTCGCCACCGTAAGTTGTGGAGATCGGAGCATGACGGTGGAGAGTCAAGTCAACACATTCGAAATCAGCTTATTGCATCCAGAAGACTGGGAAGCCCAGTGGATCGGTCGCGAGTTCAACGATGACGTGATGGTGGGGCACACCCGCCTGGCCGCCCGTTACCTGCGCAAGACCTTCAAGACCCAAGGCGCCGTCAAGGAAGCCCGGCTCTACGTCAGTGGACTCGGGGTGTACAGCGCCTTCCTCAACGGCCAGGAGGTCGCTCCCGAGGAGCTGCTCAAGCCCGCCCTCTCCGACTATGACAAGCGGGTGTATTTCAATGCCTACGATGTCACCTCGCTCCTCAAGCGAGGCGAGAACGCCTTGGGCGTCGTCCTCGAAGGGGGACGTTATACGGCCGTGCGTTACACGCCCGGCGCCCTCTGGGGCGGGCTCAGCCACACCATGCACTATGGCGTGCCCAGGCTTCTGCTCCAGCTGGAGATCACCTACCGCGACGGCCGCCGACAGTGCATCGTCAGCGACCCCAGCTGGAAGATGACCAACAAAGGCCCTATCCGCACCGCCAACGAGTTCGACGGCGAGACCTACGACGAACACTACGCGCTCGGCGACTGGACCCGGGCCGGCTACGACGACGGGGACTGGCTCGAAGCACAGCTCATGGAAGCTCCCAAGGGCGTCCTCACACCCCAACCCAATCCCAACATCAAGGTGCAGGAGGTGTTACGGCCCGTCGCCCTCTTCCAGCACGGCGACGCCTGGTACCTCGACATGGGCCAGAACATGGTGGGCGTACTGGGCATCCACCTCTCCGGACAACAGCCTGGCGACACCCTCACCTTGCGCTTTGCCGAACTGCTCGCCGACGACAGCACCCTCTACACGGCCAACCTCCGTGGCGTGGAAGCCACCGACCGCTACATCGTTGCCAGCACCGATCCCTTCCATTGGCATCCCAGCTTCACCTACCACGGCTTCCGTTACGTGGAGCTCAAGGGACTGCGTGCGACGCCTTCCCTCGACGATTTCGAAGGCAGGGTGTTCTACGACGAGATGGCCACCACCGGTTCGTTCGAGACCTCCAACGAGATCCTCAATGCCGTATACCGCAACGCCTATTGGGGCATCCGTGGCAACTACCGCTCCATGCCCACCGACTGTCCCCAACGCGACGAGCGCATGGGCTGGACGGGTGACCGCACCACCGGCGTCTATGGCGAGTCGTATCTCTTCGACAACCACCGGCTCTATGCGAAGTGGCTCACCGACGGCGAAGACGCCCAACGCCCGAACGGCTCCATTCCGGACGTCTTTCCCGCCTATTGGGTCCGCTATTCCGACAACATGACCTGGCCCGGGGCCTTTGTCACCGTGGCCGACATGCTCTACACCCGTTTCGGCGACGACCGCCCCATCCGGCAACACTACGAGGCCATGAAACGCTGGATGGTCCACATGCGGGACCGCTATTGCACCGACGGCATCCTCACCCAAGACACCTATGGCGACTGGTGCATGCCTCCCGAGTCGCTGGAGCTGATCCATTCCCGCGATCCCCAACGCATCACCGGGCCCGAGGCCATCTCCACCCCCTTCTACTGCTATCTGGCCGGCAAGATGGTCCGGTTTGCCGAGCTGATGGGACGACCCGACGACGTACAGTATTTCGAGGAGGCCATCGCCCGTTCCACCGATGCCTACAATGCCCGGTTCCTGGATCCGAAGACGGGGCGTTACGCCAACAACACCGTCACCGCCAACCTCCTGCCCTTGTGGTTCGGGATGGTACCCGACTCGCTTCAGGACCAGGTGTTTGCCAACATCGTGGACAAGACCGAACACGAATGTGGAGGCCATGTCTCTACCGGTGTCATCGGCATCCAACAGCTGATGCGCACCCTCACCGAACATGGACGCGGCGACCTCGCCCTGAAGATCGCAGCCAACGACACCTACCCCAGCTGGGGCTACATGGTTCGCAACGGCGCCACCACCATCTGGGAACTCTGGAACGGCAACACCGCCGACCCTGCCATGAACAGCGGCAACCACGTCATGCTCCTCGGCGACCTTCTCCTTTGGGAATACGAATACCTGGCTGGCATCCGCGTCAACTTGTCGGTTCCCCCAGCCTGCAATGCGCAACAGCCAACCCCTGCTACGCGCTTCACCCTCAAGCCCTATCCCCTCGACGGCCTGGACTCCGTGAACGGCACCTATGAATCCGTGTTGGGTCGCATCGAGAGCCGTTGGCGGCGCGACGGAGACCGTTTCGAATGGGACATCGTGATTCCCGCCAACACCACGGCCGAGGTTTGGCTGCCTACCGCAAACGGATATGAAACAAAGACTTACAGCAGCGGCAAGCATCATCTTTCGTCAAGACTGTAAGGCCATGAACCCCTCCGCCTTGGAATGGTTTTTGCTTGGTATGCTCTTTTGTCTAACCACGAAAAACAACGAAAAATGAAAGCAATTCGCATTCTGATTCTTGCCATCCTCTTCATGATGGCGTCAGCCGCCTCCGCCCAAGCCGTCTACAACAGCAGCGGCTCACGCTGTGGAACCATTGAGAGCGGGGGCACTGTGCGCAACTCCAGCGGCTCCAGCGTCGGCAAGTTCGACAGCGACGGCACCATCCGCAATTCCTCCGGTTCGAGCATCGGAAAGATCGACCGGGACGGCACCATCCGCAACAGCTCCGGTTCCAGCATCGGCAAGGTCAACAGTGACGGCACGGTGCGCAACAGCTCCGGCTCCAGCATGGGCAAGGTCGAGAGCGACGGTACCGTACGCAACAGCTCCGGCTCCAGCATCGGCAGGGCCCAAGGCATCCCCCGTGAATGGGTCGCCGCCTATTTCTTCTTCTTTCCGTTCTATTAGTATAGGCGACTTCCTCACTTGAAGCTCAAAAGAAAACAATCTCGCCACCTTCTCCCTCCAAGAGAAGGTGGTTTTTTTGTCCATTAAAAAAGTCACTTTTTTCTTGCACAAACCAAAAGATTTGTATTTTTGCTGAAAAATATGAATTTTCATACAAAACATACAAATCATGTTAGAAGAACAAGGCAAATACATCTTCGGGATCGTCAAAGTAGGCGACCGCGGACAAATCGTCATCCCGAAGGATGCGCGTGAACTCTACGGCATTAAGGCAGGCGACAGCTTATTGGTACTCGGCGACAAAAAAGGCATGGCCTTGCTGAAAACCGAGATCTTTCAAGACAAAATCAACGAGGTATTAAACGAAGACTGACCATGGAACGCAAACATTATCTGGACAACCTCCGCTGGGTGACGGTGCTTTTGGTGCTGTTTTACCACGTCTTTTATTTCTACAACAACAAGGGGGTCTTCGGTGGCATCGGCGGGTTTGGCGAATATCCTCAATACCCACAGTACCAAGACATCGTGATGTACATCCTCTACCCCTGGTTCATGCCCATCCTCTTTTTGTTGGCAGGCATCAGTTCCCGTTATGCCTTGGAGAAGCAGTCGGCCAAGGAGTGGTTCAAGGCCCGTACCCGCAAACTCCTGGTGCCCGGCACAATCGGCCTCTTTGTGTTCCATTGGATGGTCGGCTATTTCAATACCGTCGTGGCGTCCAGACAAGGCGTGTTCGACGGCGTCCCGGCCATAGCAAAGTATTTCATGATGGCCTTCAGCGGCACAGGACCGCTGTGGTTCATCCAAGTGTTGTGGTTGCTAAGTCTGGTCTTGTTGCTCGTTCGGGCGCTCGACCGGAAGGACCGCTTCTACCACTGGTGCGGCAAGGCCAATTACGTGGTCATCCTCCTGTTGGGCGTGCTGTTCTGGGTGGGCGAGCAAACCCTCGTCAAAGATCCCCGTCCCGCAAGCCTCGACGGCCTTTTGAACCTCTACAAGCCCTGCTTCTACCTGTTCCCCTACTTGCTGGGCTATTTTGTGTTCGCCCACGACGCGGTACAGGAGAAACTGGAGAAAGCCTGGATCCCGCTGATGGCCGGTGCCGTCGCTGCCGGCACGGTGCTGGTGGTCACCACCTTCGGCCAGGACAACACCTCACCGCAGTATCTGGGCCGTCCGCTCAATAGCCTCTATGGTTGGCTGATGTGTTTGGCGATGATCGGCTGGTTCAAGGCGAAGTTCAACCGCACGGGCGCTTTCGCGGGATACATGACCCGTTCCAGCTATGGGATCTATATCGTTCACTATCTGGTGATTGCATCGCTTGGTTACATGATGAAGATGTATACCAGCCTGGCCCCCTGGATGATGTATGCCATCCTCTTCGTGGCCGTGATGTTGCTCTCACCAGCGCTTTACGAAATCATCAGGCGCATCCCCTTGATCCGATGGTGTGTGCTGGGAATCAAGAAAAAACCGGCAAAGGCGTAAAGAAGTGCACCCTGGCTTGCTGAGGCCGGCCTATCAGTTTTTCCTGAAAACACTGCCGATCACGATCAGAATCGGATAGATCTCAAGACGTCCGAACAGCATCAAGACGGTGCTGAAGAGCTTCATGAAGTCGGACAGTCCGGCGTAATTGCCCATCGAACCGACTTCGCCGAAGCCCGGACCCACGTTGCCGATACAGGCAATGGAGGCCGACAAGCCGGTTTGGAAATCCATGCCTCCAGCCGTGTAGACCACCATGCCGAGGCCAACGATCAGGATATACAACATGATGAAAGTCATCACCGATGCCACCTCCCCCTCTGTCTTGGTGCTTCCATCCATTCTCACATAGCCGTATTTGTAGGGGTGCATTAGGGTCTTGAACATCTCCGAGGATCCCTTCATGGCCATCCACACCCGGTCGATCTTGATGCCACCCGAGGTCGATCCCGAGCATCCGCACACCAGCGATCCAATCAGGATGATTGCCTTGCAGAAGCCAGGCCACAGGTTGGTATCGGCCGTGGCAAAGCCCGTGGTGGTGGAGATGGAGCACATCTGGAACGAAGCAACCCGGAACGCTTCACGGAACGTGCCATAGGTGCCAAACCACAGCAAGTATAGCGTCATGCACAGGATTCCGATGAGGACCGCACCAAGGAACACCCGCACGATCTTGGTGTTGAACAGGTTCTTGCGATTGGAAACGCTGGGCCAGAAAGTAGCAAAGATCAGGCTGAAATTGATGCCCGCCAACAACATCGAGACCGAGAGGATGGCCTCAATGGCCTCGCTGTCGAAGGCGGCGATGCTGAGGTTCTTCGTGCTGAAGCCGCAGGTGCTGCAGGCCGACATGGCGTGGGTGATGGCGTCGAACCAGGTCATGCCTGCCAAATGCAAGCCAATCGACGAAGCCAAGGTCAGGCCCACATAGACCGCAAGAAGGCGGTAGACGAACTGTTTCCGACGGCCTCGGTAATACTCCTTGGCGATGGACGACAGCTCCATGCCGGCCAACTGGGCCTGCTTGTCGTTACGGGTGGAGATCACGATCGAGATCAGCGACACCACGCCAACGCCACCGATCCAGGCCGTGGCGATCCGCCAAAACAGCAAACCTTTCGGAACCGCCTCGATGTCGTTTAGGATGGAGGCACCCGAGGTGGTGAACCCCGAGACGCTCTCGAACAAGGCGTTGACGAAAGTGAACTCCCGCCCATACAACACAAAGGGCAACGCCCCAAACAGGCAGGCGGCCAACCAACAAAACGTTACGATAAAATAACCTGCCTTACGGTCGATCCGCTGCCTCGCTTTGGTAGACAGGAGGCAAGCCAATCCAGCGGCCAAGGTGACACCCGAGGAGATCAGAAGCGGAAAGAGGCTGGCGTCCCGGTGATCCACAAAGGCGATCAAGGCTGAAAAGGCAATCAGCAAGAAGAGGCCCAAGAGCGTAAAACCGACAAACCGTATGGTGATCTTAAAGATGTCCATTCCATTTTTTAGAAAAAGCAAAAATATTTTTCAGAATTCTATTGGGCAATACAATATTGTTTATCTTTGTATTGATAATAATCAATAAAGATGACCCTACAACAGTTGGAATACATCGTGGCCGTGGACGAACACCGCTATTTTGTGAAAGCAGCGGAGGCCTGCGGAGTGACCCAATCGACCTTGAGCCTGATGATCAAAAAGCTGGAAGAGGAATGGGACGTCACGATCTTCCGTCGCAACACCCATCCCGTTGAGGCGACGGAGACCGGCAGGAAACTCATCGAGGAAGCCAAGATGGTGCTCTACCACACCAAACAGTTGGTCGAGCTGACCCAGTCGGAGAAAGAACTCGCCTCAGGTCCTTTGCGCGTCGGCATGATCTCGACCGTAGCCCCCGTGCTGATGCCCAAGACGTTCGGTTACCTAAGCGCCTTCTATCCCGACATCAAGCTCCAAGCCCTCGAGATGCGCTCTGCCGCCATCGTCGAAAGCCTGAAAAAAGCGGAGATCGACATGGGCGTCCTCACCTCGCCCATCAACGACAAGGAGCTGCTTGAGCTACCCTTATACCACGAACGGTTCTTCGCCTACATCGTTGACGAGGACATTTTGGACACCCACGAGTCCATCGAACGCAGCCACCTGAAGGACTACCCCCTTTGGGTGATGAAAGACGGCATCCGGTTGTTCGACCAAAAAGACCTCTCTCAACAGCGCCAAAACACCTACGAGGAACTGTACGAAGGCGGCCGCGTCGGCATTTTGATCCAGATCGCCAACGAGAACGGAGGCATGACCATCCTTCCCGAAACCCACCTGAACCTATTGGACGAGCAGGCCCAACAAAGGATGCGCCCCATCGTCGGGTCCACCATCTCACGCGTAATCAGCCTCGTCATGCGAAAGGACTACATCCACGAAAAGATGATGAACATCTTCGTCAAGGCCATCAAGTCGTGCATCTCGCCGGATCTTTACGAACATGCCATCAAAAGCGACTATATCAAACTGTAACGAAATATGACAACGAACCCGCTATACGACGCCGTCCTCGCCCACCGCGATCCTTCGCAGGTGGAAGGCCTGATGCGTTTTTTCAAGACCGGCAAGGGCCAGTACGGCGAAGGCGACCGGTTTCTCGGCATCAAGGTGCCTGTCACCCGCGAGGTGGTGAAACACTGCTGGCAAACGACCTCCTTTGACGACCTCGAGACCTGCATCCGCTCCGAATACCATGAGATCAGGCTGGCCGCCCTACTGACGTTGGTGCAACAGTTCAAACACGCCAAGAAAGATCCCGCATTGCAGCAACGCTGTGTCGATTTCTACCTGTCCCACACTGCGTTTATCAACAACTGGGACCTGGTCGATCTCTCTTGCTACGAGCTACTCGGCACCTGGCTTCTTGACAAAGACCGCACCCTGCTCTACGACCTGGCCCGCGACGGCAAGACCCTCTGGGAGCAACGTATCGGAATCGTCAGCACCATGCAGTTTCTCCGCCACGGTGAGTTGGACGATACCTACGCCATTGCTGAAATCTATTTGTCGAAGCCCCAACCCTTGCACGACCTTTTGCAGAAAGCTGGCGGTTGGCTGCTTCGCGAGGCGGGCAAACGCGATGAACAACGACTAAAAGCTTGGCTCAGTGACCGTTACAAGACCCTGCCTCGCACCATGTTGCGGTATGCCATCGAGAAGTTCACGGAAGAAGAACGCAAAAACTATTTAAAATCATGACGATCCGACTCGTCCAAAACCAGTTGAACGATGAAATACGATATCAGAAAAGCAAATCCGAAAGACCTGCCAACCATTCTCAACCTTCGCGACCAAGCTCGTGAGATCATGCGCAGCTACGGCAACACGTTCCAGTGGCCCGACGGCTATCCCTACGATGAGAAGTTCATCCATGACATTGAACAAGGCTGCAGCTATGTGATGGCTGACCAAACTGGCGCCATCGTTGGCACCTTCGCCCTCATTCCCGGCCCCGACATCACCTATAAAGTCATCTACGACGGCCAGTGGCTCGACGATGAGCCCTACCATGTCATCCACCGCATTGCCAGCACGCCGCAATCCCATGGCATCCTTGACGCCGTGCTCGACTTCAGCGAATCCATCGCCAAAAACATCCGTATCGACACCCACGAGGCGAACATCATCATGCGCAAAGGTTTGGAAAAACACGGATACCAGTATTGCGGCATCATCCATCTATTAAATGGCGACGAACGGATGGCATTTCAGAAAAAAGCTTAACTTTGCGATACTAAACGTTGCGCCCGACACGGACCAGGGCTTTACCCATGAAAAAGCTCTTGATTGTTTGCATCCTGTTACTTCCCATCGCAGGAACCCTAAAGGCACAAGACATCATCGTCACTAAAGAAGGCAAGGACATCCAAGCCAAAGTCCTTGAAATTACCGAAACCGAAATCAAATATCTGGATTTCGAGAATCAGGAAGGTCCAACATACGTGTTGAACAAAACCAATGTCCTCCTCATACGGTATCAAAACGGCAAAAACGAAGTATTTTCCGTCGATTCCACCCCAACTGGAGAACCTTACAAACCCCAACCATACGTCTCTGAAGGAATGCGTTACAGGGATTACAAAACACTCTACAACTACCGCAATTATACCAAGCAATTTGGTGATCCTTATAACCCAACATTGTCCGGCGTGGCATCGTGGCTGATTCCAGGCCTTGGTCAAGGAATATGCGATGAATGGGGACGGGGCGCAGCGATCTTTGGAGGATACATCCTGGGGTCAATGGCATGGGCGGTGTCTATCGTAGGGACATCACACGTTGGCCCTAATGGCTCCGATTCTTTCTATCCAGACCCTACAGTTGTTTTGCTAAGTACTACGCTATTGGCTGCTTACAACGTCTGGAATATCGTCGATGCGGTCCATGTCGCTAAGATCAAAAACATGTACTATCGGGATATTCGGGGACGGCAAACAAGCCTCCAGATGAACATTTCTCCCAGCTTCACCTATATTCACACCCCCGAAACCAGCGCTCCCGTGATGGGCCTATCGATGCATATCGGTTTTTGATCTATGAGTGAGCTGCGAATCTCTCTTATCCAAGCCGATCTCCGTTGGGAAGACCCTGACGGTAACCGCACGCATTTCGATCAGCTATTGAAAGAAGTGCCCGCTGGTGCAGATCTGGTGTTGCTTCCCGAGACCTTCAACACGGGGTTTCCAGTGGATCCTCTAAAGTTTGCCGAAACACAGGACGGCCCTACCATGAACTGGCTGAGCAACAAAGCCCAGGAGTTGAATGCCGTGATTTGTGGCACTATGCTTCTTAATATAGATGGCCATTACCATAACAGCTTGGTGTGGATGCGTCCCGATGGCAGCTATGCGTTGTATCACAAACGGCACACCTTTGCGATGGGCGGGGAAAAGGAGCCCATTGAACCCGGTAAAGCACCCCTGGTTGTTGAGCTCAAAGGCTGGAAAATCAAGCCGATGATCTGCTATGACATTCGTTTCCCTTTATGGGCTAGGAACCACTATCAGAATGGAGTTTACGATTACGATTTGGGCATCTATCTGGCGAACTTCCCCGAATCGAGGATCGAGGTATGGAATACGCTGCTGAAGGCCCGAGCCATCGAGAACCAGACCTATTATATCGGCGTGAACCGCATCGGCGACGATCCCGAAGGCGTGCATTATAACGGCAAGTCGCAGATGATCAACGCCCGGGGTGAGATCCTTTGCCTAGCCGAGCCCGACCAAGAAACCGTGCTTTCTTTTACCCTCAATTATGAAGCACTCCAGCACTTCCGCGAGAAATTCCCCGTTGGAAAAGATTGGGATTCGTTTTGCACCCATACAAATCATTTTAATCATGAAAAAAACCCTCTTTCTTAGCATTCTCTTGATTGCCGCCTCCACCATGAAGGCGCAATTCCATTGGGAACCCATCGATCACCAAGGCAATCGGGCACAGACCTATCCCAAAGTCACTGAAATCAACCCCGAAATCCAAGCCATGATTGACCAAGTGGACACCATCAACCTTTACAATAGCATCGCGTGGATGCAACAATTCATCCGAGAGGCCTATTCTCCCGAAGCGTTGCTGACGCAGAACTGGCTTGTTGAACAATACGAGGAACTGGGGTTGGAAACATCGGTCCATTACTTTGTTGACGAAGAGAACAATTGGCTTGAAGCGGGCAATGTTGTCGCCATTCAACCCGGAACGGTATATCCTGACGAATACATCGTCATCTCCTCGCATTATGACCATCCAAGCGGTCCAGGTGCCGACGACAACGCCTCTGGCACCGCCGGCGTACTTGAAGCAGCACGTATCTTAAGCCAATATGCATTGGATCGATCCATCATTTACATCAATTTCAACAATGAGGAATATGGACTCATAGGAAGCATGGGATATGCCAAAGAATGTGCCCGTCAGGACAAGAGCATCCTTGGCGTCTTCAATCTCGACATGATCGGATGGTATCCTCCGGAACTCGACACCGTGAAGATGTTCACTGCATGCTATCATCTCAACAGAAAATTATACGATTATTATTACTCTGTAGCCAATCTGTATCTGCCCGAGACGCCAACATGCTGGAGAACAGGAGGAGAAACCACTAGGGGTGACCACATTCGGTTTTGCTCCTACCAGTATCCCGCCCTTTATCTTGGCGACACTGAGTATCTCTCTCAACATCCATGCTACCACAGTCCTTGTGACACCATCGGAAGCGGCGTGAACAACTTCATTCTTGCAGGTGCTTTTGTAAAAGCCACCATTGCGGCCACAGCCGAACTAGCGAACGGAGACCTCCCACCCCAACATTTTGCAGCCACCTGCGACAGTGCTGCCATTTACCTTCGATGGGATGAGACTGATAATGCAACACAATACCGGCTGTTTAGGGATCAGCAGCTGATAGCCGAATTAACCGAACCCTATTATGAAGACCATGACGCTAACGATGGTGAAATGCATGACTATCATGTTGTTTCAGTAAAGTCAGACGGAACAGAAAACAACGAATCCAACCACGAGAAAATGATGGTCTCGCCTGCATTATCCCTTCCATTCCACAATGACTTCAACGACAATCTCAATGGGTTCAGGTTGTTGACAGACACTTGGCAACGCAATAAGAAATCCCAAAACGATTATTATCTCGGAGCAAAATCATACGTGAAAGACAGAGAAAACTTATTATCCATAGCAGAAACAGCGTGGTTCTCCATCCCCTCAGAAGTTTCCAATGCCACCCTTTGCTTTGATTTCATTACCATTGCCAGTTTTGATTACGAGATTAACAACTCCTCTTTCGCTCGTTTCAATATCGAAGTTACCACCGACCGAGTCCATTGGCATTTGTTGGATGCCATCCATTCACGCTACAAATGGCAACATATTGATCTTTCATTGAACGATTATATCGGCCAGCCCTTTGTGCAGGTACGGATTCTCGTAGAAGATGCAAACTACTATAATCACGACAAAACAGGCCCCAAAAAGGCATACTTGTATGGAATTGACAACTTTTCGATCCATTTCTCACCTGCAAGCATCCCCGAGACTCAAAACGACGGGTTCTTCTCACTTGAAATCTGCCCCAATCCGTCAAATTCCCAGATCGAAATCCATACCGATTTGAACGATACCTATCGATTGACCGTTTACAATATCACGGGAATCAAAGTAATGGAACAAACCGATTTTCATGACGGAATCCTTGACATCACAACCTTACCTGCTGGATTGTATTTCATCAAAGCCACACAAGGCAACAAATCCATCGCAAAAAGAATCCTGAAAAAATAACCTTTTATGCCAATTTCCGTTTTCTCCGACGAATACTATATGAAACAGGCCTTCAAAGAGGCCGAACTGGCCCTGGAAGCCGAAGAAATCCCCATTGGGGCTGTGGTAGTATGCAATGACAAAATCATCGCCCGGGCCCATAACCAGACCGAGATGCTCAACGACGTGACCGCCCATGCCGAGATGCTCGCCATCACCGCAGCAGCCAATGCCCTTGGTGCCAAATACCTCGACGAGTGCACCCTCTACGTCACCTTGGAGCCCTGCCCCATGTGTGCCGGCGCCCTTGCCCATAGCCACATCGGCAAGGTGGTCTATGCCGCCGACGATCCCAAAAACGGGTTCTCCAAATACGGGAACATGCTGCATCCCAAAACCAAAATCGTCGCCGATGTGATGAAGGATGAGTGTCTCGCCCTACTTACCAGTTTTTTCAAGAAGAAAAGATAGAAGATTTTGCGCAAAATGAGCGTTTCTGCGCAAGCGCTTTCGCCGTATTTTGCCAAGATAGTGCTATTTTTGCGCATTGTTGTTAGAAACAAAGCCATGACCGGACCCCAACAACTTATCGTAGCCGTCATCGTTGTATTCGTGATCGCCTTCGCCATCACAATGATTGTGTTGAACAAACATGCGAATAACATGATTTCGACCAATAAGAAATTGGTGGAAAACCAAAACGCCCTACTGGAACAAAACACGCAACACAAGATCAACTTGGAAAAACGCATCGATGAGTTGGAAGAGGAGCTAAAACACCACATCGTTGATGAAGTCACGCTACTGCAAGAACAGACCCGCCAACATCGTGAACATTTTGAGCTGACCGCCAACATGAGCGACGAAGAGCTGATGAACTGGATCGACCAAGAGATGGATGAAAAGCGGCTCTACACCGATAGTAACCTGACACTGAAAACGATGGCCAAGGCGCTGGGACTGACGCAAAAACGATTGTGCACACTTTTCAAAAACAACGAAAAATACACCAGTTTGGGCGACTATCTGAACGAGAAACGCCTGCTCTTGGCTTGCCGTCTGTTGCGCGAGAATCCCAATTGGACCATCGAAGCCGTGGGGACGGAGGCCGGATTCGGAAGCCGCCGCACTTTCCAGATGGAGATGAAACGCCGACTCGGCATCACACCTTTACAATACCGGCAAAGTACGGAAAGCGTCATTTCCCAATAAGCACCCGCCGTTGCACCCAAGCGTACACCACGATGACAGCGATGGTGGGAATCTCCATCGGCAGGTTGGCCAACCCCGACTCAGGACCGACGATCAGGAAAGAGACCACGGGTAAAATGCTGGAAACCAAAATATAAAGCACCATCCAAAGCCCCACTTGCCACAGCCTCCCACGATAGTTATACATCAAGAGACAACCCAAAGGAACATAAACCAACATCAACGACACCGCCAGAGGAAGCCCTACACTGAACATGATGGCAGGAATCATCCCTGTCACAAATCCAGCAAGGTTCAGCGCAATGACCACCCACCACCATATCTTGAACGGACGATACAGCGGCTTCATGCCTCGCATCAAACCCACATACATCACCACAGGTCCTAATGTCTGAACGATCGCACTCACCCAAGAGAGGTGGGCGTCGTTGAACCAATGCATCAGCGGCGACCAATTAAGAACGGCCTGAAACAGATAGCAAACAAACGCTGCCTCAATAAGCCAACGAGGCAAACCAGCGTCCAGGTGATTTACCGTGCATTGGTCCTCGATACTGACCGCATCCTCAACAATCGCTTGCTGTTGCTCTTTCGTTTTCATGACTGCAAAGATACGTTATTATCACTTTGTGGAGCGCGATGTTCTCGTTGGTGGACGGCGCAAAGAAATGCATTTCTGCGCAAAGCAGGATTATCTGCGCAACAAGCCAAAAAAAGTCCCATCAGATGTCATTCCCTTAGTATATTTTTGTTTTTTTAAATAAGAAAAGCGACGGATTTATCACATCGCATCAGAACGCAAATGTCTTTTTGCTGCAAAAATAGGAACCGATTTGTCCGCATGATTTTATGTGGATGGATGTTGTTGGCGATCATGGTGGGCTGCACCAAGGATCCCATCATCCTGCCGAATCCCGACGAAGAACAACCCAGCGGAGCGCCGCTAGTCATTGTCATCTATGGCCCCAACTCGTTAGGCGATCGTTCCTATTGCGACATGATTTACACCGGCGTGGAAAAGGCCGCCCAACAACACGGTTTGCGCACTTTACAGTTCTCGCCTGAGAGCGAAGAGGAAGGACTGGCCTACTTGGAGACCATCATCAGCGAGATGGAACAAGCCTCTGACACGGTGCGCCGACTGCTCATCACCCCCGGCGTGGGCTACGACGCCTACCTCCGCGCCAACAGCCACCGTCTGGAATCCAACCCCCGCGCCGACTTGCTCTATCTGGAAACCTCCACGCCGCTCGAAAGCAAAGGCTCAACACTCTACATCAACTACTACGGTGCGATGTACATGGGTGGTTGCATGGTGCATTACACTACTTACAACTACACCGACAAAGAAGTGGTGTCGTTGGTGTTGGCCAACCCTTACACGGAATCGGTGCGCGAGGCGGGTGAGGGTTTTGTGGCGGGCTTCAACGACACGCAGGGCCTTGAACCCTTGGAACTGCACATCCGTTACTTGAGTCAGGAACCCGCCGGTGGATTCACGCTGAGCGACACGGCCGCCATCCGCATCATCAGAGAGGAAAGCACCTGCCCTGGCGATTTTTCAGAAAGCATTACGCTGGTACCCGTTTGTGGCGGCGCCATGCATAGCCTGATACGTGCCATCCGAGGAACCCTACTGTTTGCCATGAACCAATACATAGGCATCGACGGCGACATGAATGCCGACAACTTGTCATGCCCCTTCTCCATCGTGAAACATGTCGATAGGGTGATGGAAGACTATGTCGGGATGTGGCTTGAGGGTACGATGCCCAAGCACCAAACCCTCGGCCTGGCCGATGGAGCCACAGGGGTCATCGTCGGCAACTTTTTTGTACCCAACGATTTGAATCTCATTGATATAGATAGTTTGTGGCAAGTGGCGGTAGAGAAAGAGAAAAGAAGACTTTAGAATTTAGAATTTAGAATATAGAGTTGGAAAATAAGAAATATAATTGGGTTGCTTTTTTCTTCTTCATCCTTTGCTTGACGGGATGTCATAAGGAAGATGAATACATCTACCAGGACAGTCGTAGATGGGTGGAGAAGACGGTGGCGGTAGTGGCACCGACCTCCGACCCCATCATGAAGGCCCGTCTGGAACGTACGGCTGACTGGATGTTGCAAAACCTGCACAACGCCCAACTGCACGACACGCTCTGCATCGACCTGAAACTGGAATGGTATGATGAAGACGCCGAGGACATGGCTGCTTTAGGCGAGGAGTTGGCCTCACGCGACGATGTGATGGCCGTCATCGGGCCCTTCAACAACGACCGCGCCAACCGCTTTGCTCCCTATTGCCAACGGACCAACAAGCCGCTCATCCTGCCCACCGCCACCAGCGAGTCGCTCATCCGCCGTTTCGCCATCACCAGCACCGGCGACGGCCAACGGCCTTTCCTGTGGTCGCTTACCGAGACCGACATCTCACAGTCGGAGGTGATGCTCAGCCTCTGTGCCACCTACCTGCAACAATATCCCGACGTAGTGATCAGCGAAATGTCCTCGTTAGCCGCCCTCTTCACGCCCAACAACAGCTATGGGCAGACTTTCTATGACTGGGCGCCCTTCCAGGCCACCGAGTTAGGCATCAACTTCAATTGGTGCGAGAAGTACCAAAACGACGATCAGTTCTACCAGCGTCTGCAAAGCTACTATGACGAAATAGGAGCATACTTTTTTAGTTTATACATTCCCTCCTTAATTGTAACCGAAAATGCGGAGCAACTCTACCAGATCGCCCGTATGCGTAGCCTGTGGTTGGAAATCGACCCCGACGACCCTGCGGGCGACAACGATGAAGAGGCCTATCTCCGCGTGGTTTATGCCCCCGTCTATCTTGCCCTGTCTAACCTCACCGATGAGGCCATCGAAGCCCTTGGTCCCCGTGGTGTGGCACTCACCAGCGGCTATAAAGGCTATTCACCCTACGCCGACCCCACCACTGGCTTTGAGATGAGCTACGAGAGCCTTTTCGGCGTGAAGCCCACCTTCGCCGAATGCAAGTTCTACGATGCCCTGCTGCTCTCCGCCTTCGCGGCAAGCTATATGGAACACCAACACACCGACAACCTGAACGATGCCATCATCGCCATCACCACCACCGACAACCTCCTCAACGGTGCCGCCTGGAGCGAGATGGGCATGGAACTCTACCTGACCAGCCTCGAACGGGGCAAGTTGATCGGATTCAAAGGCGCCTGCGGTGCCGTACAATTCGACAAGGATTGCTATACCGCCGCACTCAACACCACCTACGTCAACTGGGTTATTATTGACGGCCGTGTGCAGCATCAGGGCTATTACAGCACCTCAGGGAGCGTGCAAACGGGCGAGGCCTTGGCTTCGTGGAACTGGATCGCCAGCAATGCCGCCGCTGCCTTCGACGCGCAATATGGCGGCTCGTCCGACCTCACCTACCCGGCCATGACCGACCAGTACGCCGTATTGGTGCAAGGCAGCAACGGCTGGAGCAACTACCGTCACGAGGCCGACGTGCTCAACGTGTATCAGATGCTGAAAGCCGGCGGCTACGACGACGACCATATCATCATGGTTTTGGCCGACGAAGTGGCTACTGCACCCGAGAACACCGACTATGGCGCTGTCCGCACCGACCCCAACGGTCCCAACCTGCGCGAAGGCGCCGTCATCGACTACCGCAGTGTTGACCTCACCCCGCAAGACATCGTCAACATCTTGCAAGGCACCCCCACCAGCCGTACGCCTGTGGTGCTGCCTGGCGGCTCGGGACACAACGTCTTCTTCTTCTGGAGCGGACACGGCCGTAGCGTGCCTGCCGGTGGCGTGAACGAGATGACATGGCGCGACCAGCCCGCTGGCAACGGCATGACCGCTGAGCTCCTTGCCCAGACCCTCTCGCAGATGGCCGCGCAAGGGCGTTTCCGCCAGATGCTCATCTGCCTCGAACCCTGTTTCTCGTCCAACATGGGCAAAGCCCTGGAAGGGATTCCCGGCCTGTTGGCCATCTGCGCCGCCGGACCCTACGAGCAGTCGTTTGCCGACTCGTGGAGCAACGAGTTGGGCATCTGGATGTGCGACCGCTTCAGTCGCAACCTCGTGGGCCACGCCACCACCCACCCCAACGGCACCTACCGCGACCTCTACCTCTACTGCGCCCAACACACCCTCGGCTCGCACGTCAGTATCTTCAACCACAATAACTTCGGTAATCTTTATACCTTACAAACCCGTGACTTTTTTATGAATGAATAAACAATTAAAAAACATAAACAATTAATAATCAATTATTTAAAAACATTCTAAAAATGAAACGTAACATTTTATTGACCCTGGCCGCCGTCGTGGTTTGCGGCCTGGCAGTGACCCTGTTCACCCAATGTAAAAAAGAAAACAAGAACCCTGAGGTGAAGATGATGTACTATGTCTCCGTCAGTCCCGACGTGCTCAACGTGGCCGACGTGGAAATCAACTACCTCGACGCTACCGGTGCCAAACAGAAAGAAGTCTTGACCGACTCCGTCTGGCGTAAACCCATGACGACCAACACCCTGCCTCTCACCGAGGGCGTCTGGGCCAAACTCACCCCCAAGGCTTCCATCGCCGAGGGCAACTACCAACTGCGCATTCACACTGTCGCCGCCTACGACATCACCCTAACCGACGGCACAAATGCGCATGGTGGTTGGGAAAACAGTGACAGCGACATCACTATTGTCCAAAACTCAGAAGAAGTGTCCGCCTGGTGTGCCCAAAGCCCCGCAATAGCCTGCATCATCGATAAGGAGGGCAATTCCGAAAATACCCAGATTGATTTTGGTGGCAACTCTTATTATGATAAGTTTAAAGACTTGGGTTGTGTTTTCTGGTGCTGGCTTTTTGGAAATGACCCAGAAGAGTGCTGCGATACGTGGTAACGTATTGTGATAAACTGAAAAAGCAAACCTCTAAATAACGATACACAATGAAGAAAATATTGGCATTACTGGTCCTTGCGACCATCGTCTTCGCAGGCTGCACCAAAGACAAAGTCAACAACCTCGAAGAGCAGATCATCGGCAAATGGATGACAGCCGACATCAACGGCCAGCCCGCACCGACTAACGAGAAGGTGGTGCTCACCTTCATCTCGGATACCAAGGCAACCATGAGCGCTTCCATCGACCATCAGGAAGGTGGTTCTCCTTGGGATGTTTTGGCTGAAGAAAAAGTCTCCATCAATGGCAACACGGTCACACTAACCGGCCAGCCCGACGAAAACAGGACGATCGTGGACGAAAACAACATCACTGCCATCAATGACAGGGAGTTTACCACGAATCGTACCATAACCATTACAATGGATGGCTCTGAGGTGGTCACCAGACAATTTGTCGACCGCTTCGTCAAGGTTAACGACGACTACAAGCAGGCCGTCCTCGGCACCTGGGAAGGCCATGTCACCAGCGATCAGTCGGAATATGACGACTACCTCGAGCACCGCTGGCAGTACAACGCCGACGGCACTTACGTTTACTACAACAAGGACGGCAACAACTGGATCCCCAATCCCCTCAACACCCTCAACGAATACTTCGTGGACGGCAACCTGCTCTGCATGCGCTGGATCAACAACGGCGCCGAGTACCGCGAATGGTGGGAGGTTGCCTCCATCGAGGACAACGTCATGAGCTGGACCGCCCTCCGCAAAAAAGCCGACGGCACCACCTACACCGCCAGCTTCAGCATGGTGAAGGTACAATAAATAATAATCCAATAGAAACAATCTGATAACCAATAAATTAACACACAAATAGGAGATGAAAAGAAAAACACTCCTTTTCTTGATGCTGATGGCGATGTTCTCGCCTTTGGCATTGAACGCACAAATAGTGCTTTTGTCTGAGAACTTCGACGACATGACAGGGAACTTCAGCGACAACTATTCTGCCGATGGATGGTTTGCTTACAATGCGGGTAACGGCCACAACTGGAGCCTTAACACCTATTCCAATTATGCGCACAGCGGATCAAAAAGCGCGGAGTATTTTTATACTCAAAGCAATGGGGCAAACTGCTATCTGGTATCTGCTCCGTTTGACGTAAATGCCAATGCGTCTGAACTCAGCGTAAGCCTGTGGGAGAGGGTTCGTAATTCGAATAATGCCGAAACGTTTAGTGTGTTCTTCGTAAAGGCAAGTGATGTACCCACAGCAGCTGCTGTTGCTTCCGCAACGCGGTATAGCGCTATTGCATCTGCTTCCTATACCAACAATACCTTTGTCGAGAGGTCTGGTTCCGTCACGAGTGCCGCGCTTGCCGGCCAAAGCGTTAGAGTAGTTGTTCACTGCACTTCTCCTGCTAACCGGTATGCGCTCTACATTGACGACATTACCGTCACGGAAACGATAACAACTGACCCCTATATCACACTCGAGCCTGCTACCGCAACGATAAGCTATGGATTCACGGAAACCCTTACCGCTACATACCACAATGTAAGCGGCACACCCACCATCACATACAGTTCAAGCAATACCAGCGTGGCCACAGTGAGCGGCAGCGGCACCACGGCCACTGTGACTGGCGTGGCCCCTGGCACTGCTACCATTACCGCAATCATGATAATTGACGAAAGTGATTACACCGCCACTTGCACCATCACCGTTACAGAACCAAGCTATTGCACACCTTATTATTCTAATTCCGACGCCGATTACATCTATATCGCTGGTTTCAGCACTGAGGATGGCGAGACCAATATCAGCAACACGGGCACTTCGTTATCCTCTGGCGGTTACTTCGACTACTTCAACTCCCATTCCGCATCAGCAGAGGCTGGACAAACCATCGGATTCACCGTCACCCCTGGAAGCTTCGTCCCTACGATGAAATACGGCATGTGGATTGACTGGAATCAGGACTATGATTTCAATGATGTTGGCGAAAATGTGGCTATTCAGAACAGCGGCATCCAAACCAATTGGACTGGCATCATCTCCATTCCTATCACCACGCTCCCCGGAAGCTATCGCGTACGTATTGAGGGAATGTACTCTGGAGATGTTGATTTAAACCCATGTGTTGATGGACATAATGGGGAAGCGGAAGACTACCAGCTTATTGTGCTTCCGGCTTCATCCTGCCCCAAGCCCAGCAACGTCCAACTATCTGCTTCAGACGACATAGTAACCGTCACATGGAGCGGCTATGCCTCCTCTTATAATATCAATATCAACGGTACCGTGACCAACAACGTCACCAGCCCTTATGTCTTCACGGGTGAATTATCAACCACCTACACCATCATGCTTCAAGCCAACTGCGAAGGTAATGAAACCAGCGATTGGAGCAACCCTAAAAACATCACAATAGACTGCTTAGAGGAAGACAAATGCGCCGTTACCGTTACCTTTACCGACTTATGGGGTGAAGCCTCTGGATATATGTATGTGGCAGATGCCAACACGAACACTATTTTGGCTGAGATCACACTCAATAATAACTCAGAGACGATCCAAATCTATGTTTGCGACGGCACTGAACTTGATTTCTATTACTACGCCCAAGACTATTACGCATACCAAAACGGTTATATCATCACGGCCCCCACGGGTGAAGTGATCGCTGAGCATGAGGGCTGCGAAGACCCATTTGATGAATGCTCAGCACCTAATGATGGCATTGTCGCCTCTTACACCATGAACTGCCCTCATGATTGCACAACACCGTCTGAGCTACAAGCCGAAGTCACGGGTAACACTGCCAAACTTCGCTGGTCAAGTAACCAAGAAAGCTACAATGTACAATACCGTAAAGTGCTCTTCTACGAAGACTTCGAAAATGGCTTGCCTGATACTTGGACCACCATCGACAACAATGGTGATGGTTACGACTGGTATGTTGACAATAATATCGAAATAGCCCATGGTGGCACACACATAGCTGCTTCTGCAAGTTACGTTTACGACAACGATGTTCACAACATCTCTCCCGACAACTGGCTGATTACGCCCCAGGTTGAACTCAATGGCACCATGAGCGTGTGGTTGCGCAGCGCACTATATTGGCAACCCGATAATTTCGCCATCTATGTCTCTACGAATGGCAATTCCGTTGAAGACTTCAACACCATTTTGGTTGCAGAAAATATAGCAGGAGGAGAATACACGGAATATACTGCTGATTTGAGCAGCTATAACGGACAAGCAGGTTACATTGCTATCCGCCATTTCAACTCCGAAGGTATGCGCTTGCTTCTTGACGACTTCCGCATCTACGACAACGACATACAAAGCGCAACCGCTACTTCAGGATCCTTAACCATCAACGATTTGGATTCTAATTCCTCCTATGAGTGGCAAGTGCAGGGCATCAACCAAGACTGCGACGGAGGCACTACTGAATGGAGTGAATGTGCTTTCTTCACCACGCCTATCGCATACACCCTCTTCATCGGCGGCTATGAAGAAGACTTTGAAGATCCCGATGGCGGCTACTACCTCATCGCTTCGCCTGTCACCGTGAATCCTGCCGATGCGATCGATTCCTATACGCAACAAAGCATGATCGATGGCAAATTCGACCTCTACTACTTCGACCAAAGCCAAGACCTTGAGTGGATCAACTACAAAGGCAACAATGGCAACTTCAACCTCGAGCCTGGCAAGGGCTACCTCTACGCCCACAATACTTTTGGCATGTTCACCCTCACCGGCACGCCTTACAGCGGCAATGGCGTCATTGAGCTGGATTATGACAGCAATGCCGCCGAGTTCGCTGGCTGGAACCTCCTGGGTAACCCTTACAACTACCAAGTCTCCGTTAACAAAGCTTTTTATGTCATGAACGAAGAAGGTACGGAAATAATCTCTGCCGACGAAACCAAGCCAATTGCGCCGATGCAAGGCTTCTTTGTGGTGGCTACTGGAGAAGGCCAAACGGTTACCTTCTCGGAGTGGCACGCTCCTTATGTACCCCTTGACAAGTTAGTCATGAACCTGACCAACAAACGTGGTGCCACCATCGACCGCGCCATCGTGCGTTTCGACGAAGGCCGCCAGCTGCCCAAGTTCCAACTCAACAAGCACCACACGAAGGTCTATATCCCGCAGGACGGCAAGGACTACGCCATCGTCAACGCCGAGAACCAAGGCGAGCTGCCCATCAACTTCAAGGCTGAAAAGGACGGCACCTACACCCTTTCAGTCTCAGAATCTCTAAATTCCAAATTCTTAATTCTCAATTTAATCGACAACCTCACCGGCACCGACGTTGACCTCCTCGCCAACCCGAGCTACCGCTTCGAGGCCAAGACCACCGACTACGAGAGCCGCTTCAAACTGGTCTTCGCCACTGGCAACGCCACCGACGACCACTTCGCCTACATCAGCAACGGCACCCTTATCGTCAACGGCGAAGGCACCTTGCAAGTCATCGACATACTGGGCCACATCCTTCTTAGCCAAGAAGTCCATGCTGACTCCTGTCATCTGTCTTCTGACTTCCTCACCAGTGGTGTTTACGTGCTCCAACTCGTCAACGGCGATCAAGTGAAGACACAAAAGATCGTGGTTAAGTAATTAATAAAACAAAAATTATAATCATCTACTAACAATGAAAAACATTAAAAGAAACACACTCCTTTTCATGATGCTTATGGCGATGTTCTCGCCTCTGGCATTGAACGCACAAGACTTGGCTGATTACACCTATACCACGGGTGTTGATGCCAATCGATGGATTACCCTGGACGACCCACAAACTGCCATGTCTAGCGGTCACGACGATGATGCCTCCAGCCTTCTCCCCATGGGAACCGACTTCTCTTTCCACTTCGGAAACGGCACCTATACCCAGTTCTGGGTAAATTCCAATGGTATGTTCTCATTCTCCACTGAACCTTTGGGAATTGATAGGTTCTGGTCCGACTCGCGCTTCCCCAAAATATGTGGTATTTCCGCAGATCTTAAGACAGGCGAGGTGGGTTACATCAACTATCAGTTGACCGGCACCGCACCCAACCGTGTTTTCGTGTGTGAATTTGTGATGGACCCAAACCAACTACAGAGCAGTTACTCCGATGTGAAATGGCAAATCCAACTCTTTGAGGCGGACTCAAAAGTGGTCATCATCTACGGCTCAGCACCTTATACGAATCCTAGATATTACCAGAGCGGTATTGGCCAGTCGGCCAACGACATCTGGCTTATGGACCCACAATCCCATGCCGCTACTCACTACACCTCTATTCCTGAAGGAAGATCAATAGGCTGGCACGGAGGATATCGCTACTACGAGTTCAACCCACCGGTTTGCTTCTACTCCACCACGGGTCTTGCTGTTGTTGAAAACAGCCTCACCACCCGTGGCGTAACCATGCAATGGGATGCCGAGGTTGGCGACATGTTCGACTATGCCATTGAATTGGGCACCGACATCGACCCCCAAGCCGTGACCTACGCTGGACCGATCACTGCTACCGAAACGACTTGCAGCATGACCTGGGACAACCTGATTCCCAACAGCGACTACACCGTCTTCATCCGCAGCAACTGCGGAAACGGTGCATTTGGCCAACCTGCAACCAAGGTCATCCACACTGAAGTCGCCTTCAGCACTCTCTCCAACCTCACCGCTACGGCCAACGGAAGAACCGCCACCGTGACTTGGGAAGGCGATGCGGATTCATACGAAATCGCATGGTCTGTCGATCCTGACGCCGACCCCGACCAAAACATCGATTCAGATTTCCAAATCAGCGGTACTACGGGTTCGAAAGAATTCACGACAATCGACACCAGGTACTACTTCTGGGTGCGCGCCTACGATAGTGAAGATGGCTATAGTCTTTGGGAAGGCCCTGTGGAAACCTATATCGGCTATTGCAGGCCGAATCCCTGGACAATGGACGGAAGCGGTATCTACCAATTCCTCTTTGAGGGCACAAAGACGACAGCCAACCACGACAGACCCAGAGAATTTCCTTATTATGGTTACTACATCGACAAAATCTGCGAAATGAATGAGACAGCTATCGTGTCTATCCTTTATGAAACTGGTTACGGTTATAAAACCTATATTTGGGTTGACCTTGACAACAGTTTGACTTTTGAGGATAGCGAAATCCTTTACGTCGGCACAAGCGCAGAAGGTGCATCCGTATTTTTGAACGCATCCATCACCCTCCCCGGCGGAACACCTCCAGGTGACTACCGTATGCGTATCGGTGGTGCCAGAGCTGGATATATTAGTGGAATGGACTATGCTGGTGACCCTTGCTATAACCAAAGATGGGCTATTTTTGAAGACTACACCCTGCGCGTGCACGCTGTTAGCTGCCCCAGACCCTACGCTTTGACCACCACTAACTTGACGCTCAACTCCGCCACCTTGAATTGGGAAAGCGATGCCGAAAGCTTCGATGTGCAATATAGAACCACTCATGTTGAAACAGACTTTTCCGAAGGTTTTGAAAATGGCCTGCCTTCCAATTGGAGTACCATCCATAATGGCTCCAACCCCAACGACAGCTGGATCCCAAATGATAATTCATTATACGCTCATTCTGGTACCGGATGCATGTACTCCTTCAGTAACGATCCCGACGAATGGCTCATTTCGCCCCAAGTTCCCCTCCACGGGACGTTGAAGTTCTATCTTACAGCAGTGAATGAAGAGCATTTTGCAGTTTATGTTTCCACCGGAACCACGTCCATCGACGATTTCGTGATGGTCGAAGAGCGCGATGTGGACCCCTTCCAAACCTACAATGAGATCACCGTTGACCTCAATAGTTTTAACGGAACGATGGGCTACGTGGCCATCCGCCACTTCAATTCTGCATTTATGAGCGCGAACGCGCTCATACTCGATGACTTTAGTATCTATTATTCTCAGGAATATGGGCCATGGATTGAAGCCACTTCTGAAGACAAATACCTCGATCTTACGGGTCTTGCTCGCAATACGGGATACGAATTCCAAGTGAAGGCCCACTGCGACGGAAACGAAACAAGCATTTGGTCAGACATCGCCACCTTCACCACACCCGACTATTGTTCCGCTCCATACTATCTCACTGCCGAAGCGGTCAGCAACACAGTTGAGCTTGGTTGGACAGGTTACAGTGATACGTACAACGTGCGATATCGTCATTTCACAAACGATCCCTATAATGAACTTGCTACCGTCATTCTGACCGCTGGTCCGCCTTTTTACGATTATGCCGGCGGCTTCCAAATGCTGATCGACGCCGATGCTAATGCTAACGAAGAATACGACCTTTTCACAATGGGATATGACGGTTGGTTTGAATACAAGATACCTGTGGATGCTGACAAATACTATTGGACCAGTCACATGGTTTCAAACGGGAGCGTTGCCATCCAAATTCCCGCGGGCACTTACGACTGGGTGATTGTAAACCCAAATCCAAAGTATGAAAAAGTTACTTATATTGGCGATGAAGGCAATGTCGGTAGCCGACAAAGCGACTATGTCTTCGAGGCTGGAAAGGTATATGAATTTGAAGTGAAATTGTATGGCAGGTTGTCTGGTGCTGACGTTACCATCACCGAGCAAACATCAGATTGGACGCTTGTCGAAAACGTCACCAACCCCTGCACACTTACGGACCTCATTGCCGGTACAGAGTATCAATTCCAAGTGCAAGGCATCGACTGCGACGGCAACGGCAGCAACACCGAATGGAGCGAAATCGGCACCTTCACCACGGTATATCTCGGATACGAACTCCCCATCTTAGGCTATGAAGAAGAGTTTGAAGATCCCGATGGCGGCTACTACCTCATCGCTTCGCCTGTCACCGTGAATCCTGCCAATGCGAAAGATTTTGATACGCAACAAAGCATGATCGAGGGCAAATTCGACCTCTATTACTTCGACCAATCCCAGGATTTGGAATGGATCAACTACAAAGGTACCGATGGCAACTTCAACCTCGAGCCTGGCAAGGGCTACCTCTACGCCCACGATACTTCTAGGGAATTCATCTTCACCGGCACGCCTTATAGCGGCAGCGGCGTCATCAATCTGAAATATGACAGCAATGCCGCCGAGTTCGCCGGCTGGAACCTCTTGGGTAACCCCTACAACTACTATGTGTCTGTTGACAAGGCTTTTTATGTCATGAACGAAGCAGGTACGGAAATAATCTCTGCCAACGAAGGCATGCCTATCATGCCAATGCAAGGCTTCTTTGTGGTGGCCACTGAAGCAGGCCAAAAGGTTACCTTCTCGGAGTGGCACGCTCCTTATGTACCCCTTGATCCTGTACCCCTTGACTTGTTAGCCATGAACCTCACCAACAACCATGGCACCACCATAGACCGCGCCATCGTGCGTTTCGACGGAGGCCACCAGCTGCCCAAGTTCCAACTCAACAAGCACCACACGAAGGTCTATATCCCGCAGGAAGACAAGGACTACGCCATCGTCAACGCCGAGAACCAAGGCGAGCTGCCCCTCAACTTCAAAGCTGAAAAGAACGGCACCTACACCCTTTCAGTCTCAGAATCTCTAAATACTAAATTCTTAATTCTCAATTTGATCGATAACATGACCGGCACTGAGACCGACCTCCTCGCCAACCCGAGCTACCGCTTCGAGGCCAAGACCACCGACTACGCCAACCGCTTCCGTCTGGTCTTCGCCACCGGCAACGCCACCGACGATAACTTCGCCTACATCAGCAACGGCACCCTCGTCATCAACAACGAAGGCAACGCCGTCCTCAACATCGTCGATGTCCTCGGCCGCAACGTCCTCACCCAGCAATTGACAACTGGCAACTGCCAACTGGCAACTGCCAACTTCCCCGCTGGCGTCTATATGATCCAGCTCGTCAACGGTGATCAAGTGAAGACACAAAAGATCGTGGTTAAATAATCTAAAGTAAGCAAACAACTACAATAACTCTTTTTAAATCTAATAAAAGCTAACGCTATGAAAAAAAGCATCTTTATGACCTTGGCCGCCGTCGTGGTTTGCAGCCTGGCACTGACCCTGTTCACACAATGCAACAAAGACAAAGAGAAGAACCCTGAGGTGAAGATGATGTATTACGTCTCCGTCAGCCCCGATGTGCTGAGTGTGGCTGATGTGGAAATCAACTACCTCGACGCTACTGGCGCCCAACAGAAGGAGATCTTGACCGACTCCGCTTGGCGAAAGACGACAACAGCCAACACGCTGCCTCTCACCGAGGGTGTTTGGGCCAAACTCACCCCCAAGACTTCCATTGCAGAAGGCAACTTCAGCCTGCGCATTCACACTGTAGCCGCCTACGATGCGATGCTGGTCAACGGCTCCAAGGCCTATGAGGGTTGGGAAAACACCAACAACACTTTCACTACGGCACAGAATTACGACGAAGTAGCCGCCTGGTGTACCCAAAGTCCCACTGTAGCCATCGTCATCGACAAGGAGGGCAACTCCGAAAAAACACGGGTTGACTTTGGTGGTAACGGTGATGAAATGGAAGATTTAGACAGAGCGTTCTGCGAATTTATCTGCTGGATTTTCGGTGGAGACCCAGATGAGAATTGCCATTGGTAACTTAAACAATTAAATAACAAATGAAAAAAGTATTAGCATTACTGGTCCTCGCGACCATCGTCTTCGCAGGATGCACCAAAGACAAAGTCACCAACCTCGAAGAACAAATCATCGGAAAATGGATGAAGGCCGACATCAACGGCCAACCCGCACCGACCAATGAAAAGATCGTGTTCACCTTCCTCTCGGCCACTGAAGCCATCAGAAGCGGATCCATGAACAATCATCCAAATTCAGAGGGTTTGTGGGCTGACTATACCAAATTCGACATCAACATCAACGGTCAGACCATTACCGCCACCGCCTATTCCAACGAACATCATGCAACTGAACTCACCATCGTCGTCAAGTCCATCAACAACAACGAGTTCACCGCCGATATGAAGGTGACCGTACTGATAGACGGCGTCGAGTTGTTCACAAAAGAGGAGACCGACCGCTTCGTCAAGGTTACCAACGACTATAAGCAGGCTGTCATCGGTATCTGGGAAGGCCACGTCACCAGCGAGCAGTCGGAATACGATGACTACCTCGAGCACCGATGGCAGTACAACGCTGACGGCACCTACGTTTACTACAACAAGGACGGCAACAACTGGATCCCCAATCCCCTCAACACCCTCAACGAGTATTTCGTGGACGGCAACCTGCTCTGCATGCGCTGGATCAACAACGGCGCCGAGTACCGCGAATGGTGGGAGGTTGCCTCCATTGAGGACAACGTCATGAGCTGGACCGCCCTCCGCAAAAAAGCCGACGGCACCACCTACACCGCCAGCTTCAGCATGACGAAGGTGAACAACTAATCACGTTATGTAGTAACACTTTCGGTAAGCTGAGAAACCGCTTCCCCGTTTGGGGAGGCGGTTTTTTTATTTTAAACTAGAATCCCGAAAACGGGTTTCTAAATTTACGGATTTCTTTAAGAAAAAGAGATAATTCTATATTAATTAGTAGTATATAAGATTTTATCATATATTTGTCAGCTAAAACATAAGAGCATGGCAAAGAAGAAAGTTACTAAAGAAAAGAATTCCGAAAAACCGATTGAGGAAACCAAACTTGAGGTCGCAAATTGTAATAGCCTTGAGGACAATGGCATTGTACCAAACCAAGATGATATTGAACAGCGAATACTTACAATCAGAGGAAAGCAAGTACTGATAGACAGAGATTTAGCTTCACTTTATGGAGTCACAACCAAACGTCTGAATGAACAGGTAAGAAGAAATATCGCTCGATTTCCTGAAAGATACAGGTTTCAATTGACTAAAAAAGAGGTGAAAGAGGTGGTCGCAAATTGCGACCGGCTCAAGACTTTGAAATTTTCTACAACTGAACCATTTGTATTCACGGAATTTGGCGTTTCAATGTTACCCTCAGTTTTAAACAGCCAGAAAGCAATTGAAATCAGCATCAGAATAATAGACGCTTTTGTGGCTATGCGAAGGTTTATGCTCCAAAACGCAACCATTTTGACGCGCATTGCGCATCTGGAAAAACATCAAATCAAAACAGATGAAAAAATTGATCAAATCCTAGATAAAATCGAGGATATCTCTCCCAAGCCTCTCCCAGAGCAAGTATTCCCAACTGGTTGTGTCTGGGACGCATGGGCCTACATCTCCGACCTCGTTCGGAACGCCAAACAAAGAATCATTCTAATCGATAACTTCGTGGACGACCGTGTGCTCTCATTGTTCACAAAACGAGCCAATGGCGTTTCGGCAACCATCCACACACGCTATAACGAGCAATTTCTCACCGACTTGAAAAAACACAACACTCAGTATCCGGAGATTGAATTCATCCAACTCCCCCACCGAAACCATGACCGATTCTTGATTATCGACGATAAGGTATATTTTATAGGTGCCAGCCTAAAAGACATCGGCACTGGACTTTGCGCCGTCGCCGAGATGGAGATTGCGCCGGAAACTATTCTGGAATTATTGAAATAACACAGTAAGCAGTACCGTTACTGACAAAATGTCAGCACTGCCACCCTATCACCCCTTTGGCATAATCCTTGACTAAAGGACGCGTCACCGCATCCGACGGCGGCACTCAAAACCGAAAAAAAGTATTAGTCAAATTAAAAATAGGAGAAACAAATTATGTCAAAGATCATTGGTATCGATTTAGGAACCACCAACTCATGCGTTTCCGTCATGGAAGGCAGCGAGCCGGTCGTCATCGCCAACAGCGAAGGCCACCGC
>JAEEGJ010002153.1_pt1 | contig 131719 bp, 95 predicted proteins | sample 8958761 | NCBI WGS metagenome assembly JAEEGJ01 (sample SAMN16246546, study PRJNA631951) | gut metagenome | biome: gut microbiome; feature: rumen; material: RS-attached | host: Bos | place: Iran: Karaj | collected 2018-10
TTGAAGCATTGTACCCTGAAGATGTTAAAGAGAATAGTACACTGTTGATATGGGAGTAAGTATATGAATGTCATTTATTTTGGCGAAGAAGCCTAAAATCCGCCACAGCTTTGAATCCTTCAATAAATCCGTTCGAAATTTCTAACACCTGTTCTACTAAACAGGACATTTCTTCGGAAGTGTCCTTTTTTCGTGTCTACACCACTATAGGAGCCTCTTTTTGAGTTCGAAATCTATCAGGAAGTGTTATATTTGCACGTGTAAATGTAACCTGATGAAACACATCATTCTTCCCTTGTTCTCGCTTATTGTTTTAAGTATTTGTTGTATGCCGACAAAAACGAAAACTCAGAAAATGCATTTCGAAAATGCCGATATCATTTTCGTGGACCCGTGTTATTTTGCAAAGGATGATGGCGTATGGGAAGAGTACTGTGAGGACTTCGCCCAAAACAAAAGCCTTGACAAATTGGGCTGCGAACAGAGCATTTGCATCAGTGTCGGGGATGTCTCTCCCGATGTTTTGGTTAATGAAAACGACGGCTCAGTCCTCGGCAGCATCTGTACGGACAGCTATGTCCTCGGTTGTTTCAAGTTAGAAGATGTATTAGAGTATAATCCTGAATACACTGAGGATATGGAGAAGTATCCTGATTCCTTCACAGTAATCAAAGGATTTACAGGCGATGTGGTTTTCGAAACAAAAAAAGAACGATATTACGACGAGGTCCTGCCCATCACTACAATTACAGGCATCGGCACCATTCGCTTCCAATCGGGTTTTACGGATGACGATGGCTCCATCAAGTTCCAGCTATCGCAATGTAACATGGACTAACTGTTTATTTCAAGACGCTGCAGAACGCTATCACTGCTTTGAAACCTTCTATAAACCCGTTCGAAATTTATAACACCTGTTCTACTAAACCGGAAAAATCGCAAGATTTTCCGGTTTTTTCTTGCTCTGGGCTTTCTTGTAAGTGTTTGGTAATCAGGCGCATATACATTAAAGCGGTGTTTTCGCGGATGGTTCGAGGTTTATCGTTTTCTTTGTCCCAGATTAGTCCATCTGGAAATACCAAATTTTGCAGATTTTGGCGTTTTTGATAAGAAGAGCATTTTGGAGAATCCCATCGAAACTGACCCCCTAATTCCACACCCCGTTGACCCCCTGTCTTTTTCCTTTTCATCAATAAACAAAGCGCAGGCTGATCAGAGGGAAAACCCCGTCAGCCTGCATTCTTTTTAGGATTCTGTATCTAATACAGGGGGATCACTTTGAATCGGAAACGGGGTCACGACTTTACCGGAACGAGGGGGGCACTTTGCCGCGGAATTACCAGACAGTAGAGAAGAGTTTGAACTTCAAGATTTAATATACTGTAAATCAGTATTTTAAAAAGACACTGACCAGAGTTTGGTTAGTGTCTTTTGTTTTGTCATTTACTATTACCTTTTTAGGAGGAAAATGCATTTCCAAGGGTAGTGTACAGGGAAGTAGGGCATCAAAAAAAGGCCCATTTTTGACCTAATTTTGGCATGAAAAAAGCTGTGGTACTACCCACAGCTTTTTTATAAGTCATTGATTTTCAATGCTAATTTACTGATAATCAGCTTAATACTCTTCCTCGTTAAAGAAGAAGTCCTCTTTGGTGGGGTAGTCGGGCCAGATGTCTTCGATGGTCTCGTAGATCTCTCCTTCTTCTTCGAGTTCTTCCAGGTTCTCAATAACCTCTTCGGGCGCGCCGGAGCGGTTCGCGTAATCAATGAGTTCTTCTTTGGTTGCCGGCCACGGAGCATCGTCCAGGGCGCTGGCTAGTTCGAGTGTCCAATACATAGTCGTACCTTTTAATTTGGCGCAAAAATAGAAATAATTTTCTAATCTGATCCGCTTTCTGTAAAAAAGTTTTCAACAAGGCGCGGAGAGACCCGGCGCACTTATTTCAACTCATTGTGTATCAGGTGTTTTTCCAGCTCTGGCGGAACGCGTCTCCGAGGATTTCCCGCACCTGGGCGAGCAGTTCCGGGTCGGGTCGGGAGGCGGCATAGCCCAGGTTGGCGCGCACGTTTTCGGCCCGGGTGGTGGAGAAAAGCGTGGAGGCGATCCGCGGCTCCTGCACGGCATATTCGACGGCGAGGCGCTCGATGGGATAGCCCGCGGCGGCGCAGTGTGCGGCCGCGCGGCGGCAGGCCTCCTTCAGGGTCTCGGGCGCCGGATGCCAGGCGGGGGCGCCGCGACCGGAGAGTAGCCCCATCGACAGCGGGCTGGCGTTGATGACGCCGATGCCCCGCTGCTCGAAGAAGTCCAGGAAATCCAGCAACTTGTCGTCGCAGAGGCAGTAATGGCAGAAGTTGAGCACGGACTCGACGGTGCCCGCCGGGGTATGCTCGACCACATATTGCAGATTCTCGAGCTGCAAGTCGGTGATACCCACGTGCCCGACGACTCCTTCTTCCCGCAGGGCCACGAGGGCGGGGAGGGTCTCCGCGCAGACCTGGTCCAGGTCGGCGAACTCGATGTCGTGGACATTGATTAGGTCGATGTGGTCCACGCCCAGGCGCTCCATGCTCTCGAATACGCTCTCACGGGCCCGCTTCGCTGAATAATCCCAGCTGTTGACCCCGTCCTGCCCGTAGCGGCCGACCTTGGTGGAGAGGATATATTTCTCCCGCGGAATCTGGCGCAGGGCCTTGCCCAGGACCTGCTCGGCCTTGTAGTAGCCGTAGTAGGGAGACACGTCGATGAAGTTGATGCCGCCCTCGATGGCAGCGAAAACAGCCTGGATGCCGTCTTCCTCCCGCAGGGGGTGAAAGACGCCGCCGAGGCTGGATGCGCCGAATCCGAGTGCGGACAGGCGCAGGCCGGTACGGCCTAATTCTCTGTATTCCATTGGGTCAGGATTCTGAAGACTTGACCGGGGGCGGCATCCCAGCGCTCGAGCGCCTGCTGGGCATCCTCGGGCCGGATGATGTCGGAGACGAAGCGGTCGAGCGGCGCCTCGCCCCGGCGTATGGTGCGGATCACGGCATCGAAATCGGTGGGGGTGGCGTTGCGCGAGCCCATCATGGCCAGTTCTTTCTTGACGATGACGCCGGGCGGGAGGAGTACTTCGGATTTGGGATAACCGATGCAGACCACGCGCCCGCAGAAATCTGCACGTTCGATGGCCAGCTGGTAGGTGGCGGGGGAGCCCACGGCTTCGATCACGACGCTGGGGGCGGGGAGGCCCTCCCAGGGGCTCCGGGTGTTGTAGGTGAAGGCTGCGCCGAGATCGTGTGCCATTGCCAGTTTGTCCGCTTCGATGTCGGCGGCGATCACCGTAGCGCCCCGCCGCAGGGAGCGGATCACGGCACCCAGGCCCACCATGCCGCAGCCGATGACCAGCACGGTGTCGGTGTCACTGACCTGGCCGCGTGCCACGGCGTGGAAGCCCACGCTCATCGGCTCGATGAGGGCCGCATCCCGCACCGAAAGTCCGTCGGCGGGGATGATCTTCTGCCACGGGAGGGTGAGGTATTCGCGCATCGCGCCGTCGCGCTGCACGCCGAGGGTCTCATTGTGCTCGCAGGCGTTGTAGCGGCCCTCGCGGCAGGAGGCGCAGTGGCCGCAGTGGGTGTAGGGATTGGCGGTGACGACCATCCCGGGACGGAAATTCTCCGGGACACCGGGGCCCGTGGCGGCGATCACGGCGCCGATCTCGTGGCCGGGGATGACATCCGGCTTGGCCATCGCGTTGCGGCCGCGCCAGGTGTTGAGGTCGCTGCCGCAGAAGCCGATATAGTGCATCCGGAGCAGGATTTCCCCGGGCCCGGGGGTGCATTCCGGGAGTTCGACCGTACGGATCAGGCGGGGTTGGGGGATCTGCAGGGCTTTCATTCTGACATATTTTTGATGTAGGGGAGTTCGGGCAGGTCGTGGAAGCCGTAGAAGGCGCAGGCGTTGCCGCCGAGGAAGGCGGCCTTGTCCTCCGCCGAGAGTTCCGGCGTCTTGAGGACGAAGTCGTAGGACATCCGGTAGGTGATGGCCGTGATGGTGCGGGGGTAGTCGCTGCCCCACATCAGTTTGTCCATCCCCACCTCGTCGGCCGCCTGCCGGATGGCGCGCACGGCCCCGGGGAAGGGGTAGAACTCGTCGTTGTAGAGCCAGGTGATGCCGCCGCTCTCGATGCGCACGTTCTCCGCGCGGGCCAGCCGGATCTGCTCGATCCAGTGCTCCGAGCGGGCCAGGCCGAAATGCCCGATGGCGACTTTCAGCCGGGGACATTCCTGCACGACAGTAGCGAACTGGGCGATCTGGCGGGCATCGTCGGCCAGGCACATCGACAGGATGATCCCGCGCCGCTCGAGTTCTCGGAAGGCGGCCATCATCTCCGGCGAGTCGAGGTCCCGCTTCATCCGGTGTCCCGGGATGGTCGCGGCGCGGAAGCCTTCGGGAACGGACAGCCCGCCCCGGTCGATATCCAGCATCGCGCAGCAAAGGAAGCGCTCCGGCCAGCGCTGCTGCACTTCGAGAAGATAAGCGTCCTGGTTGCCGTCGATGATCTCCTGGACCACTACGGCTGCGCCCACCTGGGCGTAATTCATGTTCGAGAGGAAGACCTCGGCGCTGTTGCGCCCGTCGATCAGGAAGGGGGGCAGCATCTGCCGCTCTTCGCCGAAAAAGAGGGCCCTCCCGTCCGGGAGCGCCCGGATCGGCTGCCCGTCCACCACGGCTTCCTGCCGGAGCCATAGATGGGAGTGTGCATCTATGATGGTCATAGGACAAATATACAGTTTTTTCGTCCCGAAAGCAAGTGGGACGAAGCGTGAAAAACAGGATTTTCGTCCCCGAAAACGGGCGGGTTTTCCGCTAAATGGGCTCCCGGTCACATTTCGGGCACTATCGGTGGAGACTCTTTGCCGGCCGCGTACAGAGTGCCTACCTTTGTGTCAGACCAAACGCGAAAGCATATGATCAGACAACAACTCTTGCGGCTTGACAATGCCTCTTTCATATATCCCGCCAGCCAGTCGAAGAAGTACTCTTCGCTGTACCGGATGAGCGTCACCCTGACCGAAGCGGTGGACACCGAGATCCTCCAGCAGGCGCTGGAAGCGACGGTGGACCGCATTCCCACGTTCCATTATACTCTGACCGGCGGGGCCCTGTGGTGGTATCTCCGCTACCTGGACCGGACGCCGCGCGTGCTGCCCCTGCAGCCGCTCCACCAGTTCAATATCGAGAGGAACGGCGGCTTCCTTTTCCGTGTGTCTGCGGATGGCTGCCGCATCGTGCAGGACATTTTCCACGTCCTGACGGACGGGAACGGGGGGATGACCTTTCTGCTCACCCTGACGGCGGAGTATCTGCGCCTGCGCTACGGCGTACAGCCGGTGTACGGCGGCCGCATCCTGGATCCTTCCGCGCGGCCCTGTGCCTCGGAACTCGCCGATTCCTTCGATGATTTCGGAGGCAAGCGGGGCTCGCTCGAGCAGAACGATCCCGCCTGGCACATCCGCGGCCGTGAGCTGGGCCACAAGGTGCTGCGCAACCTGCGCGTCCGCATCCCGATGGGACGTATCGCGGAAGTGTCCCGCGCCCGGGGCTGCACCGTGACCGAACTGTTGGTAGCGGCACAGGTGGCGGCGCTCCAGGAACTGCGCGGTGCGGGCCGGAACCGTTCCCGTTCGGCGCTCAAGGTCAACGTGCCCGTGGACCTGAGGCGCATCTTCGGCGGCAGCACCCTGCGGAATTTCTCTTCTTATGTGATGCTGGGCGTGGACGTGCGCAACGGCGAGTACGACTTCGACCAGATCCTCGAGATCGTCTCCGCGCAGAAGCGGCTCTATTCGATGCCCAGCCAGCTCGAGCCCAAGGTGGCGAAGAACGTGGAACTGGAAAATAATTTCGCCATCAACTGCATCCCGCGCGTGCTCAAGAAGCCCATCATCGACATCATCAACAAACTGAAGGGCGACCGCTATTGCACCCATACCCTGTCCAACCTGGGCCGTATCGCGCTCCCGGAGTCGCTGCGCGGCTATGTGCGCGATATCGACTTCGTGCTGGGCCGCCAGCGGGGCAATTCGGGCGCATCCGCCTGCGTGGGTTTCGGAGGCCATCTGGTGCTCAATATGTCCCGCCGCATCGCCGAGCGTTCTTTCGAAGACGGGTTCCTGCGCCAGCTGGAATGCCTCGGCATCCCCACGGAGGCGGAAGAATCTGATATTTAGTATTTCAGCAGACTTCGGATTTTGATTTTAGAAAAACTATTCGCATCTTGTGGTACAGAAAAACCACAAGCTCAAATAGGATATGAAAAAGTCTCTGATTCTCGCCGCGGCAGCGGCTTTGCTTCTCTGTTCCTGTGCGAATAACTCCCAACCTGTCCGGAAAGGCCCCATCACCACCGGGGACGATTGTATCGTGACGACCACCTCCGGTAAGATCATGGGCTACAACGACGCCGGTATCTACACCTTCAAGGGTGTCCCGTACGCCCATGCGGAGCGTTTCATGCCGCCCCGTGATCCCGATCCGTGGGAGGGTGTCAAGAAGACCCAGGTCTATGGCCCCCAGGCCATGCAGGGCCAGAATATGCGCTGGGGCGGCAATCCGAGCGACTATGATTTCGGCTTTGAATTCAAGAAAGAATTGCAGTCCGAGGACTGCCAGGTCCTCAATATCTGGACCCCGGCGCCGGACGGCAAGAAGCGGCCGGTATTCCTCTGGATCCACGGCGGCGGCTATGCCTCCGGTTCCGCCATCTTCCTGCCTGCGCAGGAGGGTAGGGCGCTGGCCGAGAAGGGCGACATCGTGGTCGTGACCGTCAACCACCGCCTCAATATCCTGGGCTATCTCGATCTGACCGGCCTGGGCGGTAAGTATGCGGAGTCCGTCAACCTCGGTATGCAGGACTTGGTCAAGGCCCTCGAGTGGGTGCACAACAACATCGCCTCCTTCGGCGGCGATCCGGGCTGCGTGACGATCGGCGGGCAGAGCGGCGGTGGCGGCAAGACCTCCACCCTGATGGCGATGCCTTCGGCGAAGGGTCTTTTCCACCGGGCGATCGTGCAGAGCGGCTCCACCCTGCGCCAGCAGGAGCCGGCCCAAAGCCAGGCCCTCGGTCTGGCCGTGGTGAAGGAACTGGGCCTCAAACCCGGGCCGGACGTGGATCTGAGCAAGTTCAGCTATGAGGAATTGGTGGCGGCCGGGAACCGGGCGTCACGCGGGATGGGCCGCGGCGGCTTCTCTCCCGTGGTGGACGGCAAATATCTGGTCCAGCATCCCTTCGATCCCACCGGAGCGGAATGCAGCAAGGATGTGCCGATGCTGATCGGGTCCAATCTCAATGAGTTCTGCTATACCAACAATGTCCCCTTCACGATGGAACAGGCCAAAGAGCGGCTGGCCCCGCGCATGGGCGAAGAGAAGTTCGCCGCATTCGTCGAGGAGTTCGAGCGCGTGTATCCGGGCGGGGAACCCAAGGAGTTGGTCAATACCGATTTCCGCACGCGCGGCAACGTGATCCGGCAGGCGGCTGCGAAGCAGGCGCAGGGCGGTGCGAACGCCTACGTGTATCTGTTCGCCTGGAAGTCCGAGGTAAACGACGGGGCGTTGGCCGCCTGCCACGGGATGGAACTCCCGTTTATGTTCAACAACGTCGCCAACCAGCGGGAGATGACGGGCGGTACGCCGGAGGCCTACCAGATGGCGGACGTGGTGAGCAGCGCGTGGATCGCATTCATCAAGACGGGCGATCCGAATTGTAAGGAAGTCCCCGCGTGGGAGCCGTTCAAGCCCGGGGAGAACCCTACGATGGTCTTCGACAACGTCACCGTCCTGAAGAAAAACCACGACGCCGCCCTGCTGCAATACTAAACGCTTGGTCCGGTCACGGCTGTGCCCGGTTTCATCAATCCTGCAGATACCCGTGCCTCACCAGATCTTCCCGGCAGCGGACGGGACTGGTATAGCCGTCGGCGATCACGAATAGATTGTCGGCGATGGAAGAGATCGCATCATAGTTGTGGTCGGTGACGATGATACCGTGGTCCTGGCTGCGTTCGCGGATCAGCGCCTGGACTTCCTCGATACTCACGGGATCCACCTGCGTGAAGGGTTCATCCAGAATGTAGAAAGGAGCCTCGCTCATCAAGACCAAGTACAATTCGGCAAGCCTGGCTTCGCCGCCGGAAAGCTCGTAGAGAGGTGAATTGCAATAGCGGGAATACTTGGGAATGCGGTTGACGAAGGTCCAGTAATTCACGCCAAACAGTTCGAAGGCGCGGCGCAGCCGCATCCCTTCCGGAATCAGGCGCCCCTGCGGCAGATACTTGATATATCGGCCGATACCCCGTCTGTCGATGGGCTTTTCGTCGATGCTCACCATCACGTTGTCCACCCGGAGGCCGCCCATCAGGGCGCGGAACATACAGGATTTCCCGGCACCGTTGCGGCCCAGGAGGCCCGTGACCATCCCGGTCTCGGAGGTGATATAACCGCCGCTCAGCACCGTTTTCTGGCCGAAACGGACCACCACGCTGTCTACGATGAGTCTGTGCTTATCCATGGATGAAAAACATGATGGTCATCAGGATGGCGAGGGCCAGGAAGTCGATCAGGATGGCGCTGGACAGCAACTTCCTGCGGGTCAGACCCAGGTTGATGTAGAAGAAGATGGCGTCCCGGTCGCGGACTTGTATGACCAGATATACGGTAATGGCAATGATCGCAGCTTTGATGATGAAGGAATCCACCAGGAAAGTGTAGGAAAACCCGCCCGCCTGGAAAGCCGCGCATACCAGATTATACACCGCACCGATCAGGAAAATGACTTTCCCGTAGCGCCAGGTGAGTGATATGCGGTCCCGCAGGGTCATGTTTCGTCAGTCGTGAAACCGGACGGAGATTCAAGCAAAAATCAAGCCTTTCAAGGGTGAAAAATAGCATCCTCGATATGAAGTATTCAACGCAAACCTCTCTATTTCAGCATCGGCATCGGCGTGAGGGGCCTGGAGAATCAGTAGCAGTCCCTTGTGCATTGAATAAGAAAAACCCCGTCTGAACACATCAGACGGGGTTTTCAGTGACTCCAACAGGACTCAAACCTGTAACCTTTTGATCCGTAGTCAAATGCTCTATTCAATTGAGCTATGGAGCCAGGTCAACCGGTGCGGGACCGGTGTATTACTCGGCCGGGTTCTTCACCACGCGCTTCGCTTCCTTGATGCGGGCCTTCTTACCAGCGAGGTTGCGGAGGTAGAAGATGCGTGCGCGACGGACTTTACCGACTTTGTTGAGTTCAATCTTGTCAATGGCGGGGGACTCGTACGGGAAAATCCTCTCGACTCCGATACCGTTGGAAATCTTCCGGATGGTAAAGGTCCTCGTGTACGGGGTGGCTCCGCAAATCTGGATCACCACGCCGCGGAAGCTCTGGAGTCTGTACTTGTCGCCTTCCTTGATCCGGTAGGTCACCGTGATGGTGTCGCCGGCCTTGAACTGCGGGTAGGAGGCAGATTTGTTCTCGGAGAACGACTGCTCCACTAAATTAATCAAATCCATAATGTCAATTATGTTAACAAACGCAGCGTCATCAAACCGTTCGAAGAGAGGCTGCTTTCTTTTGGGACTGCAAAGATAGGAACTTTTCCTAATTGTGCAAAATTTTTTCGGGTTTTTGTCTATATTTGTCATTCGGAAATCATTTGAATCATCGATAGCCATGAGAAACATCTTTACCCTGCTTTGCGCCATTGCCCTGCTGGTCTCGTGCCAGCCGAAAGATCCTGTCCGCATTGCTCTGGAGCAATATGCCAAAGAGCACATGGAGAACCCCTCTACCTACGAGTTCGCGAGTATGTCCATGCCGCACAAATTCACCTACCTGGAGGACCTGGTCACGTACAAGGTCGGTCTCGAAGGCTTGGCCGCGAAGGCGGCCGACAAGACTCCCTACGAGAAGGAGATCGAGAAAGTCGAGGATCTGATGTTCGAGCTGGGCAACGAGGTAGCCTGCTATGACCAGACGCTCTACTACTGGTTCAAGGGCGGTTCTTCCGGCCAGATGAAATTGCAGAGTTTCGTGATCGGGCGTTTTACCCCCGAAGGGGAGGTGATCGCCATCACGACGGACTCCGGGACCCTGCCGGCCTATCCGGCGCTCCAGATCCTCAAGGATCGCGGCCAGTTGTAGTGTCTTCCCTGACAGAAATCAAAGATTATGCGCAATATATTATTAATCATAGATTTACAGAAGGATTTCATCTACGGGGCCCTCACCGTTCCCGGCGCCACCGCCGTCCTTCCGGCCATCAATGCGGTCAAGGACCGTTTCGACTACGTCTATTTCACCCTCGACTGGCACCCGGTCGATCATTGCTCTTTCCGGGAGCAGGGCGGCCCCTGGCCGGTGCATTGCGTCCATCATACCGAGGGTGCCGCACTGGATCCGGGCGTGCTTTCCAGCCTGCCCGAACAGAAGACGCGATTCATCCTCAAAGGCTGTGTCCAGGCCCCCGAGGAGTATGGTGCTTTCGTCGGTTTCGATCCGGATGACCAGGATCTTTTCGAGCCCGGCGACGAGGTGGTGATCTGCGGCATCGCCGCCGAATACTGTGTGCTTGAGTCCCTCAAGAACCTGTATGCGATCAGCCGCCGGATCGGGTTCACGGTCAAGGTCTATCTCGCCGGCACGGCCCGTTTCGAGAGCTATGACACCGTCCTCTCTTTCATGACAGAGAACGGCATCTCCGAGTATCGCCCCTAGGCCGTCGTGACATTCTGTCAATGGCAAGTGATTTGCTTCCACAAGAGGCAAATACGTTCAGATTATGTCAGAAAACAAAGATATCGAGCAGGAGGTGCACGCAGAAGCACCTGAGCAGCAGACCGCACCGGTCGAGGAACCCAAGAAAAAACAGAGGAAAGAAGAGCGCAAGGAAGAAGCGCTTCGCAAACAGATCGCCGGGTTGACTGACAATTTGGCGAAGGCGGAAGAGCAGATCGCGGCTGAGAAAGACCGCTACCTGCGCCTGATGGCGGAGTTCGAGACCTTCCGCCGCCGCTCTTCCGAGGACCGGCTGAACCTGATTTCCACCGCCTCGGCCAAGACCATCGAGGGACTCCTCCCGGTCCTGGACGATTGCGAACGCGCCCTGGAAATGCTTTCCAAGTCCTCCGACGAGGCGGCCAAGGAAGGGACGCTGCTGATTTATAACAAACTGATGGATTACCTCAAGACCCAGGGGCTCGAGCGGATCGAGGCCAAAGGGGAGGTCTTCGATACGGATTTCCACGAGGCCGTCACCCAGTTCCCCGCGCCCTCCGAAGAACTCAAGGGCAAGGTCATCGATGTGGTCCAGACCGGCTATACCCTGGGCGGCAAGGTCCTGCGGTATGCCAAGGTAGTCGTGGGAGCATAAGCCTATGGCAGGAAAGAGAGATTACTACGAGGTGCTGGGGCTCCAGAAAGGGGCCTCGACCGATGATATCAAGGGCGCCTACCGCAAGGCCGCCCTCAAGTGGCATCCGGACCGCTGGGTCAGCGGTACGGACGCAGAGAAGAAGACCGCCGAGGAGAAGTTCAAGGAGGCCTCCGAGGCCTACTCGGTGCTGAGCGACCCGGATAAGCGGGCGAAATATGACCAGTTCGGATTCGCCGGCGTCGATGGTGCCGCGGGCCAGGACTGGAGCCAGGGCTTCGGCAACCTCAACGACATCCTCAACAACCTCTTCGGAGGTGCGTTCGGCGGCTTTGGCGGCTTCGGCGGCTTCGAGGGCTTCGGTGGCTTCGGCGGCCAGCAAGGGCCCCGCACCCAACGCGGCCGGGACATCCGTACCCGGGTGCGGCTGACCCTCGAGGAGATCGCCACCGGATGCGAGAAGGAGGTCACCATCGAGCGCAACCGCCCCTGCCCGGATTGCGACGGCCGCGGTGCACGCAATGCTTCCGATATCAAGACCTGCCCGACCTGCAAGGGTTCCGGCCAGGTCCAGAATGTGACCAACACTCTCTTCGGGCGCACCCTGACCTATTCGACCTGTCCGCATTGCAACGGCACCGGGAAGGTCGTGACCAATCCCTGCAGCCGCTGCAAGGGTACGGGGCTGATCCGCCAGAAGGCAACCGTCAAGGTCCGCATTCCTGCGGGCGTGGAGGACGGTACGCAGCTTACCCTGCGCGGAGAAGGTCACGCCGCCCCGCAGGGCGGAATCAGCGGCGACCTGCTCGTGATCGTGGAGGAACAGCCGCACGCCCAGCTCAAGCGCGACGGCAACAACCTCTTTTACACGCAGGTGATCAGCGTGGCCGACGCGATGCTCGGCGGTGAGATCCAGATCCCCGCGCTGGACGGTCCGACGCGGCTCAAACTCGAGCCCGGCACGCAGTCCGGCACGGTTCAGCGCCTCCGCGGCAAGGGCCTCCCGTCGGTGAGCAACTACGGCCTGGGCGGCCGCGGCGATCTCTACGTCAAGATCCTGGTCTGGATCCCGCGCAAACTGAGCCGCAGTGAGCGTGAGGCCGTGGAGAAGATGCGCGACTCCCTCCGCCCCGATCCCAGCCGGGATGACAGGGCGCTCTTCGAGAAAGAGAGTAAATACTTCTAACGGAAGAACTTGTCGATCTCCTTGATGGTCTCAGGGAGCGCGAAAATGGCGACGCGGTCATAGGGCTCTATGACGGTGTCGCCAACTGCGATCATGGCCTCGCTGCCGCGGATCACGCCGCCGATGATGGCGTTGCGCGGGAAGTCGATGTCCTTGATCGGGCCGGTGGTGATAGCGGCGCCGGGGGCCACGGTGTACTCGATGACCTCCGCGTTGGTGCCGGTCATATAGCGCACGAAACGGGCCTTGCCGGAGAGGGTGAACTTGAAGATGCGGCCGGCGGTGATGAGTTTCTTGTTGATGACATTGTCCACGCCCATCTCCTCGGCGATGTGGATGTACTCGATGTTCTCGACTTCGGCGATCGTGCGGGAGACGCCGAACTTCTTCGCGACCACGCAGGAGAGGACATTGCTCTCGTCATTGCCCGTCAGGGCCACGAAGGCGTCATAGTCCTGGATGCCCTCCTCGAACAGGAAATCTGAATTGCGGCCGTCGCCGTTGATGATGCGGATGGTCTCCGGGAGTTTCTCGGACAGTTCGATGCAGCGGTTTTTGTCGCTCTCGACGAGCTTGACCTTGACCCCGGCGTGGTCCAGGCTCTTGGCGAGCATCTCGCCGATCGGGCCGCCGCCCAGGATGAATACCTTGCCGATGTTGATATTGGTCTTGCCGAAGTGGCGGTAGAGCGCCGGTACACCGTCGCGGGTGGTGATGGTGAAGACAAGGTCGCCGTAGAGGAACTTGGTGTCCAGGCGCGGGATGATGGTCTGCTCGTCGCGGGAGATGGCGATCACGCGGAACTGCCGCAGCTCCTCCGCGGTGGTGTCCTTGATGAACTCGAGCAGTTTGAGGTCGAGGATGGGGGAGTCCTCGGTGAGTTTGAAGACGGCGATCTGCAGGCGTCCACGGGCGAAATCCATCGTCTCGGCCGTGGAGTTGTGCTTGAGGAAGGCCACGATTTCGTCGGCCGCACTCTTCTCGGGATAGAACATCAGCTCGATACCCAATTCCTTGAACAACAGACGGTTCTCGGCGTTGAGATAGTCCTCGTCGTTGATGCGCGCGATGACTTTGGCGGCGCCGACCTGCTTCGCGAGCAGGGCGCCCACGATGTTGACCTCCTGCGTGGCGAAGGGATACACGGCGATGAACAGATCCGCCTTGCCCACGCCGGCGTCCCGCAGGACCTGGATGGACGAGGGGTTGCCCAGGACCGTCTCCACGTCGGCGTAGGACGACAGGGAGTTGATGCGCGCGCTGTCGTCATCGATCACCGTGACTTCGTTCGCCTCGGCGCGAAGCATCTTGGCCAGGTGGGAACCGACCTCTCCGGCCCCCTCAATAACGATCTTCATAACGTCTCAAATAATTAAATATCTTATCGCCCTGCAGGACTGCCAGGAGCAGGATCCTGCGGGGGGAAAGGCCGGCGGGCGACGCTCCGGGGACGGGCGCGGGACGCGCAGGGGCTTGCTTCCGCAGCACCCGGTATTCGCGGTGCGCATCCCGGACCGCCCGCGCGTACGCGGACTTTCCCGACAGCAAATATACGATAGCTGCGCCACAATCCAAAATCTTGCGCACGCAGATGCGCCGCCGGGCGCGGGCGGTACCCAGCGTAGCGCCCAGGTTATTCTCCAGCAGGAGCAGCCCGTTGCGGTAGTTGAACTTGAGTTTGAGCGGCGAGGAAGGGGCGAGTGTGCCGCCGCCCAGATGCCACACGCAGCTCTGCGGCACCACCCCCACGCGCCATCCGCCCAGCTGGGCCCGCCAGCACCAGTCGATTTCCTCCATGTGCGCGAAGAAGCGTTCGTCCAGCCCGCCCAACTGCCGCCAGGAGGCGGCGCGCACCAACAGGCAGGCACCGGACACCCAGAGCACGTCCTTCGGAAGGTCATACTGTCCGCTATCGGGCTCGGTGCGGGAGAGCACGCGGCCACGGCAGAAGGGGAAACCGAAGCGGTCCAGCAGGCCGCCCGCCGCCCCGGCATATTCGAAGCGGTCGCTGCGGCGAGAGTCCGTCCCGTCAGGCAGGAGCGCGTGCAGTTTGGGCCCGCACGCGGCATAGTCGGGATGGGCATCCATCCACGCGACCAGCGGGTCCAGCCAGCCTTCGGACACCTCGATATCCGAGTTCAGGAGCACGAGGTACTCCGGGGCGCCTTCTTCCCCGAGCAATTCCGCGAAAGCGCGGTTGTATCCGCCCGTGAAGCCGAAATTCTCCGGCAGCAGGATGGTGCGCAGCTGCGGGAAACGTTCGGCGAGCAGTTCCCGGGAGCCGTCGGTACTGGCGTTGTCCGCCACCACCACGTCCGCATCCCGCCCGCGCAGGCTTTCGAGCAGCGGGGGCAGGAAACGCGCCAGGTAGTCCCGGGTGTTCCAGTTGAGGATGACGACGGCGGTACGCATAAAGGGCTAAAGATCTCCGGGAACGATAATGTGGTGGTTGCCGATGGGGCTCCGCAGGAAATAGCCGGCTGCGCCGGGTGCCCGGACGATCACCTGCGTGCGGCAGAGCGCCTCCTCGTAGGGGTTTCCGAGCAGCAGCGCCTCTTTCCGGTACATCCGCCGGCAGTCCGGCGAAAGTTTGAACAGGGTCACCGGCCCCTCGGGCAGTTCGCCGTGGATGGCGACCCCGATGCCGGACTCGAAATGGGTGTCGTAGCAATAGTCGCGCACGATGCTCAGCGGCACGGTGCAGTGCGCAAAGAGCAGTCGGTCGCCCTCGATGCGGGACAGGTTGACCTGGAAGGAGGCCCGGCCTGTTCTCGCCTGCGCCACGGCCATCGAGAGCATCGCGGGGATGTCACCCTCGCAGGTGGCCGTGATGCCCTCGGCGTTAAGGATCGCGAGGGCGAGGCATCCGGTGTTGTGCAGGGCCGTCAGCAGGTCGAAGCAGCGCAGGGTCAGTCCGTCCAGGTCATAGCGTCGCACCAGGCGCCGCAGGGCACCGTAGATGCGGAGCGCATCCGTGAAGTCGCAAAGGGGGATTTCGTGCCCGTAGCGGGGAATGTTGAGCGCTTTCAATGAGAGGCCTTCCGGCTGCTCCGCTCCGCCCCGCCGGACTTCTTCGACCAGTTCCCCGATGGGGATGTCGAGCAGTTGCGCGCCGAGCCGTTCCCGGACGGCGGCGTAGTCCACGCCGCTGGAAATCAGCCAGTCAGAGGGCTGCCCGATCACGCCGTAGCGCTTGCCCGCAAGCAGGGGCCCCCAGGGGAAGGGCTCCGTGGGGTCTGCATCCTGCGAGACGCCCGCTTGCCCGTCCGAAAGGCTGCGGATCCGGCCGGCGATGTCCGGCTCGCTGCCGTGGAGGATTTCCCCCTCGAAACCGCACATGCGCAGCCAGGAAAGGATTTCCATCGAGGCGGCCAGCGAGTTGCTCCGGCCGCTGGTGAGCAGGAGCACGGGTTTGCGGAAGCTCCGCCCGCCGAGTTGTTTCAGAAAGGCGCCTTCCGTCCCGCCGGTGCGGACGTAGATCAATTCCGTGCCGCCGGAACCATAGGCCTGCAGGTCCTCTCCCCGGCAGTCGAACGCGACGCCGAGGGCTGCCTCGATGCCTTGGATGAACGGCTCCTGACGGGGGTCGGGGGCCATTCCCGTGTGCAGGGAGGAGGTCAGGGTATAGAGGACCGGGGCTGTCATCGTACTAGTCTTGGTGGCAGCAGCCTTCGCCTTCGCAGTCGCAATCGCCTTTGCCCTTGCCGCAGCATTCGCCCTCGCCTTTGCCGCAGCATTCGCCCTCTTCGTGCTCCTCGCGGTGGCAGCGGCCCTTGCCGTGGGGGCACTCGTGCTCCTCGGGCGGGAGGTATTCGCCGTGCAGCCCTTCGCGCAGCTCCTTGTCGCTGGCCTCGCGGATGCTCTCCACCGTGCCGGTGAAATGCAGGGTCTTGCCGGCCATCGGGTGGTTGAAGTCCATCGTGACGACGACGTCGTTCACCGCGACCACGGTGCCCTGGACGACCTGTCCGGCTTGGTTGAGCATCGGAATCATGCGGCCCGGGACGAGCAGGTCTTCGCGGATCTGGCCGTTGATGGCAAAAGCCGTCTTGGGGAGGTCGATCTCCAGACGGGGGTCGAACGTGCCATAGCCATCCTCGGGACTGAGGACGAAGTCGAAGCCTTCGCCGGGCTCTTTGCCTTCGAGGGCCGCCTCGAACTTGGGCAGCAGCATACCGCTGCCGTGGATGTACTCCAGGGGCTGTCCGGGGGCGGAACGGTCCGCGATCTTGCCCTCTACTTCCAACGCGTAGCCCACGGCCACGACTTTGTTTTTCTCAACTTTCATAAATCTTCTATTGTTTCTAATTTATTTATTATCAATAATCTTGCCACGCTCTATCCGCTGAAATCCACCTCGGCGAAGGCGAGGGTCGGGATGAGTTTGGTCTGGCAGGGACGGGCGTCGTCGCCCGCGGCGAGCAGTCTCGACCACAGGCCGAGCAGGTTCCCGGTCATCAGCATCCCGCTGACGGGCCGGACGATGCGCCCCTCCTCGAAGAGGAAGCCTTCGATCCCGTAGGAGAAGTCTCCGGTGACGGGATTGCTGTTGCCTCCGTTGAAATCGGTCACGAGGATGCCGCTGCCGCAGCGCTGCAGGATGGCGGCGCGGTCCAGGCCGGCTTCGGGCCAAGGGAGGACCTTGGGGCGCGTGGCATCTTCGATGGTGGGGGCGATCTGCATCTTGTTCGCCATATAGGTATTGACGAAATACTCCTTCACGACGCCCCGTTCGATGATGGGTGCCTCCACGGTGGTGACGCCTTCGGAGTCGAAGTACTTGGAGCAAGTCTGTCCCGGGATGCGGGGCAGGTCCAGGATGGTGAGGCCTTCGGGGAAGACCTGCTGCCCGAGGCTGTCCATCAGGAAAGAGTTGTTCTGCTGGATGGAGTAGGCGCTCAGGGCCCGGAGCAGGGGAGAGACCAGTTTGGCGGCCATCTCGGCGTCGATGACGGCGGTGTAGCGGCCGCTCGGGGCGGGAGCGGAGCCGATCTGGGCGACGGCGCGCTCGAGGGCGCGGCGGCCGCAGGCGGGGGCGTCGAGGCCGGCGGCGTGCGAGCACGCATCCCACCAATAGCCGCTGTACTTATCCCCGCCGCTCTCGACCGTGATCTCGACTCCATAATCGAACGAAGTCTCCCGATGCCGGCAACACACCCCGTTCGTATCCATCACCACTGTCTCATAAATACTATCACTATACTCACCCTCCTCCGACACAATCTGAAAATCCTTACCTTCGTCCTCGTAATGATTGCTCCACGGTAGCCCGGGTCCACTGTTGTCCGTCTTCTCTGCAGCGGGAACTGCTTCCGGGAACCGTGCCACCCTCGGCATCGTAAGAGGGGGGACCGCAAAGCGGTGGGGTCCGAAGGACGTTCCAGGAGGCAGTTGCCCGCTGCGAGAAGAAAATAACACAGAGGCGTCGAGGGCGATTTGCTGGCGGTCGGCAGGGGAGCGCCGCTCGCGGACGGCATCCACCAACCCGAGCTCATCCCCCGTCAGCGCATCCCGGCAACAACGAGCCGGATCCGGCAAATCCCGGAAAACATCCTCCGACACCATCCGCGTCGTCGCCACAGCCCGCTCGATAAAACCCTCCAGCGACACCGCATCTAACTTATTCGTCGAATATGTCCCGAAACGCCCGTCCACGAACAACGCCAGATTGAGCGACCGGTCGGCACAATGCGTCACCCGGTCCACTTCGCCGTCCAGGGTCGCCACCAGATCCTCCTCGCTCTTCGAAAGCGTTGCCCGCGCCTTCTGCGCGCCGAAACGCCGCGCCATCTCGAGCGCCTCCCGGACAAAATCCAATTCCTTGTCAGTGATCATCTTACTCTCCTCCAACCGTTAAACGACCGATCAACACCGACGGAATCCCGCACGACACCGCCGCACTCTGCTCTTTGCCGCAAGTCCAGGTCCCCTCGTCAATCTTGAGATCCCCGGCCACGCCCTGGATATCGGCGAGCGCCTGCGGACCGTTGCCGATGATGTTGATATCCTTGATCGGCATCGTCAGGCGCCCCTTCTCGATGAGGAACCCGCTCTTGACGAAGAAGGTGAAATCCCCCTCGCCGATCTTGACCTGCCCGTTGGCGAACTGATCCACGTATATGCCTTTCCGCACCGATGCAATCAGATCCTCCCGCGTCCCGTCCGGACCGCTCTCCATATACGTGGCGCGCATCCGCGGAATGGGATTGTAGCGGAACGACTCCCGCCGCCCGTTGCCCGTCGGGGCCACGCCGTACCAGGCGGCGCTGATCCGGTCGTGCAGATAGGAGGTCAGGCGGCCGTCCGTGACCATATAGGTCTTTTGTCCCGGGACACCCTCGTCATCGACATTCAGGGCCCCGCGGCTGGCGGGCAAGGTGCCGTCGTCGAGGATGTTGATCCCCGGACGACAGATCTGCTTGCCCATCTTGTCGCTGAAAATGGACTGCCCCTTGCGGTTGAAATCCGCCTCGAAAGCGTGGCCCATCGCCTCGTGGAGCAGGATGCCGGAAGCCCCGGCCCCCATCACGACGCTCATCTGGCCGCCCTTCGGCCGCCGCGCCTCGAAACGGGCATCCATCCCCGCGACGGCGCGGCTGACGAGATCCTCCAGGACAGCGTCGCTGATCATCTCGGCGCCCATGCGCAGACTGCGCGAGACGGTATTGTTCTCGGTGCGATTGCCCTGCCGGAAGATGACCTGCACCGACAGACTTCCGAGGGGACGATGGTCGGCGGTCAACTCACCGAGCGAATTGTACATCAGGATATCGCTGACCGAATACGAAAGCACCGCCACGACCTTCAGCACGCGGCTATCCCGCGCCCGGATCCCCCCCTCAATCCGCTGCAAAAACGGCACAAACCCCGCCACCTCCGCATCCTCCCAGGGAGTTAGCTCGCTATAGAAGGAAGCCATCGCGTGCGGAGTGGAGGCGGCAGTCGGGTCTGAAAACCGTAGCCGCCCTCGGCTTCGTAAGAGGGAGGGGCCCGCTGCCGAAGGCAGTGGGAGGGGTCCGACGCAGTCGGACGTTTTCAGACCCGGGCTGCCGCGTAACGGAGCAGCGATGGCTGCATTGGCAATGGAACCCGCGGCGCGGGCAGCAGCCCGCAGCGAAGCGAAATCCGTCGACTCCGCATACGCATACCCCGTCTTCTCCCCCTTGAGCACCCGGACCCCGCACCCGAAATCCACATGATAACCCCCCGACCCCACCACGCCGTCGCGAAGCAACAAATCGTGATAGGACGTATCCTCGAAATACAGATCGCACCAATCGCCCCCGGCGGAGAGACCCTCCGCCACGAGCGCACGCAACTGCTCTTCGGTTATCCCGAAACGCTCACAATGACTCATCCGGATGTGCAATATTCCAAATTAATTGATACTTCTCGCTGTCCTTGATATAAATGAGGTCCTTCGATCCCTCGGCGACGATCGTGAACGGCGGTTTGGAATTGTCCGCCAGGATCCAGTTGTCGATCACCGGAATATAGCTCTCGAAAAAATACTGCAGCCCCATCACATAACGCCGCCGCACCACCGGATCGGGGATGTTGTGCCCCCCGGTCAGCACCCGGTCGTGCACCCGCTGGATCGCCATCTCGGGCGAGGCGAGCCAGAAATACAGCACCGTCACCTCATAACCCGCCCCCTGCGCCTCCCGCACAATCTTGATCAGCGAGCGCGTGGCCAGGGTCGTCTCCACGGCGAAATCCTCCCGGCGCTCCAGTAAATAGTTGATTTTCATCAACATATACCGGCTGGCCGTGACCGATGCGGAGGCGGGGTTGAACGGGGAGAGGCTCTTCGCGAATTCATCGGAATTCACGAACTCCCGGCAATTCAAAAAATCCGGCAAGAGGGTATATGACGCCGTAGTCTTGCCGGATCCGTTGCAGCCCGATATGATGTAGAGCTTGGGCAAAAGTCTATTTCTCGGGAATATTCTCCAGGACGGCCTTCAGCAGGTCCCAGGTCCGCTGGACGGACGGGATGTGAACGCGCTCATCCGGAGAGTGCGGATAGAGGATGGTCGGGCCGATGGACACCATCTCCCAGTTGGGATACTTGGCCCCGAGCAGGGCGCACTCCAGGCCGCCGTGCGTCGCCATCACGTTCATCGGATCACCGAACATCTGCACGTGCAGATCGTTGATCAGTTTGTTGATCGGCGTGTCCGGCTTGGGCGTCCATCCCGGATAGCCGCCGAAGAACTTGATCTTGGCCCCGGCGAACTCGAAAATGTAGCGCACGCGCAGCGCCAGGTCGTGCTTGGAGGTGTTGATGGCGCTGCGGAGCAGGGATGCCACGCGGATGTGGCCGCGGGAGGTACGCACCACGGCGAGGTTGATGGAGGTCTCGGTCAGGCCGGCCATGGCCTGGCTCATCCGGATCACGTTGGACGGGCAGACGGCGATGGCCTTGCAGGCGTTGAGGATGACCTTGTCCTGGATCACGCGGGCGGGCTTGCGGACCTTGGTCACGGTGCACTGCATGCCCGGGTCGCTCTCCTGGTAGCGCGCCTTGGCCACCTTGAAGATCTGGTTCATGTAGCGCACGGCCTTCTCGGCATTCTCTTTCGGAATGGCCACGATAGCATTGGCCTCGAACGGGATGGCGTTGCGCAGGCTGCCGCCGTTGAAGGAAGCCACCTTGCCTCCATAGCGCTCCAGCAGCGGGATCAGCGCGCGGACCATTACTTTGTTGGCATTGGCCCGGTACAGGGAGATGTCCATGCCGGAGTGGCCGCCGGACAGGCCCTTGACGTCGATGGCATAGCCCACGAAGCCGCGCGGAGTGGGGAAGGACTTGTATTTGAAGTCGGCCACGGCGTCCAGGCCGCCGGCGCAGCCGATGCAGAGTTCCTTCTCGTCCTCGGAATCGAGGTTGAGGAGGATGTCGCCCTTGAAGATGCCGGGCTTAAGGGCGTCGGCGCCCGTCATGCCGGTCTCCTCGTCGTAGGTCACGAGCACCTCGACGGGGCCGTGCTTGACGCTCTTGTCCTCGGCTACGGCCATCGCCAGGGCCACGCCCATGCCGTTGTCGGCGCCGAGCGTCGTGCCCTTGGCCTTGACCCATTCTCCGTCGATGACGGTCTCGATCGGGTCCTTGAGGAAGTCGTGTGCGGTGTCTGCGGTCTTCTGGGGCACCATATCCATATGTCCCTGGAGGATGACACCCTTGCGGTTCTCGTAACCCGGGGTGGCGGGGATGCGCATGATCACGTTGCCGGTCTCGTCGGCGAAGGCCTCGACATCGTGCTCCTTGGCCCAGTTGAGCAGGTGCTCCCGCACGATCTCCTCGTGCTTCGAGGGGCGCGGGCAGCGGGTCAGTCCGTAGAAATTGTTCCAGACAACAGCTGGCTGAAGATCTTTGATGGTCATAATCTATGTTGTTTTTAGTGTTAAATCCTTGCAAAGCGCTGGTGGGTCCAGAGGTAGTTCTCCGGTTGCTCCCGGATGTCTTTCTCCAACAGCGTATAGTATTGTTGCATAATGTCCTGCACGCTCATTTTGGAGGCATCTTCGCAGATGGGCGTATAGCGCATCAGGTAGTGCCCCCGGCGGTCGGGACGCATCGTCAAGTAGGCCACCGCGAAGCCCAGTTTGTGGGCCAGGGCGGCCGCGCCGGTCATGGTCTGGACCCGCTGGCCCATGAAGTCCACCTCGAGGTTGCCCGTCGAGGAGAAGTAAGGGCGCTGATCGGTGTTGATGTTGTAGACCTTCTTCTCGTCGCGGTGCGAAAAGGCGTAGCGGATGAGGTCCCGGGACTCGATGTAGCCCGGGAAGTGCTCACGGTCCTTGAGGGGGGCGAAGCGGTTGTCCCGCAGGATCCCGTCCCACATCTCGCTGGACTGCCGGAGGTACACCACGCAGAAGTTCTGCTCGTTGAACGGGAGGGGGGTATCGGTGTAGTTGTAGGACTCGATGCCGCCGTAGAGCTCCCAGTTGCCGCAGTGCGAATACATCACGACCAGGCTGGGCGAGTCCTCGAAGAGCCGGGCGGCGACCTCGGGATTCTCCACTTCGACGAGGCGCTGCCGGTGCAGGCGTTCGGCGTTCCGGCAGCCCCCGAACCAGACCGTCTCGGCGATCAACTCGCCGAAATGCCGGTAGAAGGCCTTGCGGATGGGTTTGAGGTCCCAGACGTTCTTGTCGGGGAAGCACTTGGTCAGGTTGTGGATCACGACGTCGCGCCGGTAGTGCAGCACATCCTCCGCCAGCCAGGACAGCACCCGCCCCAGCGCGTAATGTGCGCGCAACGGCAGGAGCCCCAGCAGCCGGAGCAGCCCTTTTATCAACCAGGTACCGATCTTACGCATTATGCAAATATAACAAATTCCCGCGACTTCATCAAGGCATCGACCCCTCGGCCAGGAGGCCGGCCAGGACGGCAAAGGAGAACATCAGGATGAGCAGGCCCACCCAGCCCTGCGTGGTCACGCGGGCGCGCGGCCAGCGGATCTGGCAGAGTCCCAGCATCAACCAGGGGAACAGGGGAGCGCCCACCCGGGCGAACATCGGGAGTCCCTGCGCGCGGAAGATGCAAAAAAGAATCACCCCGATATCAAATACCAGGGTAATCCAGAACATGATGAGTCGTATGCGGCGGGTCATCGCTTACGCCGTGGCAGCCTCCAGCTTCTTGAGGAAGGAGAACATCACGACGCCGGAGATGACGCAGAGGGCCATCAGGACCACCCAGTTGACCCACAGCGGGACGTTGTCCCAGAGCATGGACGGAATGGAGCTGAGGTAGTTGCCGATGGCGGTGGCGGCGAACCAGCAGCCCATCATCAGGCCCTTGTACTTCGGCGGAGCGACCTTGGACACGAAGGAAATGCCCATCGGGCTGAGGAGCAGCTCGGCGAAGGTGAGCACCAGGTAGGTGCTGATCAGGTAGGTCGGGACTACCGGGTCGGGGGACACGCCGCCGACGGCCGTCAGATCGGACGGGGCCGGCTGGCCCTTGGAGGCGGCGAGCATGATGAGGTAGCCGAGTGCGGCCACGAACATGCCCAGGCCGATTTTCTTCGGGGCGGAAGGCTCTTTATCCTTCTTGGCTAGGGCGGCGAAGATGGCCATGGAGACCGGCGTCAGGGCCACGACGAAGAAAGGATTGAACTGCTGGAACTGCTGCGGCAGGATGTGCAGGACGGAATCCATTCCCGCATAGAGGGCATAGGCACCGCCCCACAGGGCGACGGTCACGGCGGCGCAGATGGCCTTGGCTTTGGAAGTCTCGGACTGGAAGGCCCCGAAGAGGGTATAGACCGACACGGCGATCAGGAACAGCGGCCAAATATTGAAGCCGATGCGGAGCGGTCCGGACACAGTGTCCTGGGTGTAGTCGCGGGCGAAGTAGGTCAGCGAGGAGCCGTTCTGGTGGAAGGCCATCCAGAAGAAGATCACCACGGCGAACACGAAGATGAGGGCCACGATGCGGTCCTTGGTCTGCTTGGGCGTGAGTTCGACGACTTTCTCGTTGCTGGCGGCAGCCTGCTTGGCATTGACGTCGGTATGCTTGAACCAGGAACGGAAGCCGAAATAGATGGCCATCGAGAAGATCAGCGACACGCAGGCCACGGCGAAACCGAGGTTGTAGGCGGTGGCGAGGTGGTTGATATAGTACTGGCTGAAATCGCTCAGGCTCATCGCCGTCACATCGGCCCCGGGCATCGCGGCCTGCAGCTCCTGCAGCAAGGAAGGATCCTGGAGGGTGCCGTTCAGGCACTGGTGTGCCAGGGCGGGGATGTCGGCTTTGTAGATGAGGCCGGACTTGGCCAGGTGGCTGTTGGTCAGCGCGGTAGCGGCGGTCGGGGCGAACATGGCGCCCACGTTGATGGCCATGTAGAAGAGGCTGAAGCCGGAGTCGCGCTTGGCGCTGTAGGCCGGGTCGTCATAGAGATTGCCCGTCATCACCTGCAGGTTGCCCTTGAACAGGCCCGTACCCACGGCGATGAGCAGCAGGGCGCCGATCATCATCACGAGCGCAAGCCCGCGGTTGGCGAAGGCATTGGTGGGGATGGCCAGCAGGAGATATCCCACGAACATCACCGACACGCCGGTGACGACGCACTTGCCGAAGCCGATCTTGTCGGCGAGCCATCCGCCGAGGACCGGCATGAAATAGACGGCTGCCAGGAAAATGGCGTAGAACTGACCCGCCGCTGCGGCGGTGAAGCCGAACTTGGCCTGCAGGAATAGCAGGAAGATGGCCAACATAGTGTAGTAGCCGAAGCGTTCGCCGGTGTTGGCGAGTGCGAGGGCATAGAGACCTTTGGGTTGTCCTTTGAACATATCTGAATAGGTTTGGTGTCGTTACGTCCTACAAATATAATAAAATTGACAAAATATAAAAAGGGACCGCCCCCCACGGGGACAGTCCCTTTCCACAGTGTCTTGTGCGATGGATTACTCGGCTGCGGGAGCCTCGTTCTCCACGACCACCTTGACGTTGGCGAAGACGCCCTTGTAGCACTTCACCTTGGCCTCGAACTCACCGAGTTCCTTGATCTCGGGCACGGTGACGTTCTTCTTGTCCAGCTCGAAACCGGCGGCGTTGAGCGCGTCGGCCACCTGGGCGGCGGTCACGGCGCCGTAGAGCTTGCCGGTCTCGCCGACCTTGGCGGTGAGCTTGACCTCGGTGGCCTCGAGCTTGGCGGCCACGGCCTGTGCGTCAGCGACCAGACGGGCCTCTTTGTGGGCGCGCTGGCGGAGGGTCTCGGCGTGCTGCTTGAGCGCGGACGGGGTGCCGACGGTGGCGAATCCCTGCGGGACGAGATAATTGAGCGCGTAACCGGTCTTGACTTCTACCACATCTCCGGCCTCGCCGAGATTGGCAACTTCTTTCTTGAGGATGATCTTCATAACGCTTCAATTATTTGAGGAGGTCGGTGACATACGGGAGAAGAGCGAGGGAGCGGGCGCGCTTGACGGCCTGCGCAACCTTGCGCTGGAACTTCAGGGAAGTACCGGTGATGCGGCGGGGAAGGATCTTGCCCTGCTCGTTGAGGAACTTCTTGAGGAACTCAGGGTCCTTGTAATCGACATACTTGATGCCCGCTTTCTTGAAGCGGCAGTATTTCTTCTTGCGAACCTCTACGGTAGGAGGGTTCAGATAACGGATTTCGTTGTTGTTTGCCATAATGATTCCTCCTGATTATTCTTCGGTTTCGAGGGTCTCGGCTTCGGCCTGGGGCTCTTCGGCGACTTCCTCCTTGGGGGCAGTGGCGGCTGCAGCCTTGGCGGCGCGCGTGAGGCGGCGATGCTCGGCGTAAGCGATGGCGTTCTTGTCCAGGGTTACGGTGATGTAACGGAGGATGCGCTCGTCGCGGTGGTACTGGGTCTCAAGGGTGGCCACGAACTGCGGGTCGGCCTTGAACTCGATCAGGTAATAGAATCCTGATGTCTTGTGCTGGATGGGGTAGGCAAGTTGCTTCAGACCCCAGTCCTCTTCATACACGATCTCACCGCCGTTGTCGGTGATGAGCTTGGTGTACTTGGCAACCGCTTCCTTCATCTGGGTGTCAGACAAAACGGGAGTTGCAATGAAAACGGTTTCGTACTGTTTGATCATTTTGTTGATATTAAGTAAGTAATAATAGCCCCTTTCGGAAAGGGGCTGCAAAGATAGGAATTATTTCTTGGAAAACAAATAGTTGGAGAAAGCTAATTCTCCGGCGCTTCGCTCCCGGGAGGCCGGGTGTTCATCGCGGCCCAGATGCGGGGCGTCTGCCCGGTAAGTTTCTTGAAAGCCGCGTTGAAGGCGGGGGCGTTGGGGAAGCCGCAGGCCGCGGCGATTTCCGCCTGGCGTGCACTCGGATGGGCGAGGATGTATTCCTCGGCGGCGGCGATCCGCATCGAGCAGAGAAAATCGGGGAAGCGCTGGCCATAGCTGCCGTTGACGAGGCGCGAGACGTAGGTCCGGTTGGTGTGCAGGCGGGTGGCGAGCGTCTCGAGCGTGAGGCCGGGCTGCAGGTAGAGCCTCTCCTCGAACATCAACTTCGCAAAACGCGCCTCGAGACCCGGGTCCGGCGGCCGGGGTGCGGCCGTTCCCGGGCCGGGCCCGGGAGAAGTCCCGCGCCCGCCGTCCTGCCGGGTTCCGAGCAGGTCCCTGAGGAAGTCCAGGATGCGCATCTGCGTTCAGTATCAGCTTTATGCAAATGTAAAAAGAATTTTTGTACATTTGTCCGTTATGAATTTGATAAAACTCTTCCAGAACATCCGTCCTTTCGTACGGCCTTATCGCTGGCTGGTGATCATCACCCTCGTCCTGACCCTGATCGGCTCCTTGATGGCGCAGGTCAACGCCATCGTGCTGGACCGCACCGTGGACGCGATCAACGCCCTGATCGGCACGGACTTCACCTGGGCCCAGGCGGCCCGCATCCTCACGATCATCAGCATCGTGCTGCTGGGCAAGGAATTGCTCTCGGTGTTGATCACCTTTGCGCAGAACTATTACGGCGAGCGGATGCGCATTTTCGTTTCCCGCGATCTCTCGCAGAGCGTCATCGAGAAGGTGCTGACCTTCCGGATGGCCTATTTCAATACGGACGAGAACGCGACGGGCAAGCTCCAGGCCCGCATCGACCAGGGCGTGAGCAGCCTCTCGCGCACGGTGCAGAACTTCTTCATCGACCTGCTGCCCCTGTTCACCAGCGCCCTGCTGGCCCTGATCCTGATGTTCGCGGCCAATGTGTACGTGGGCCTGGTGGCCCTCGGCATCGTGCCCTTCTATTTCTGGATCACTTACCGGCAGGCCAGGCGTCTGAAGGGCTGGCGGCGCGAGATGCGCTCGCACCTCGAGACCAAGAGCCAGGGCATCAAGAACATCATCGATTCGATCAACGTCATCAAGAGCTTCAACCGCGAGCAGATCGAGGCGAAAAAGCAGCTGGACATCCAGAACCAGGTCACGGACAACCAGGTGAAGACCCGCCGGGTCGCATTCTACTACAACGGCCTCAAGAGTTTCGTCAAGCAGGTCGGCACCGTACTGGTCATCATCCTGACGGCCTACCTGGTGCTCAGCGGCTATCCCGGGATGACCATCGGTAAGATCATGTACCACATCATGCTCTTCAGCAATGTCATCGCCCCGATCACCCAGCTCCAGCGCATCTTCGACGATGTCAACGACGCGCTCATCTATGCGGAAGGCTTCTTCGGTATCCTGAATTCCGACGAGCAGATCGAGCCCTCCGGTGAGTACCGTCCCGAGACGATTGCGGGCAAGTTCGAGCTCAAGGGCGTGGACTTCACCTATCCCAACGGCAATCAGGCTCTCTGGGATATCAATATGACCATCGAGCCGGGCAAGATCACGGCGCTGGTCGGCCTGTCGGGCGCGGGCAAGAGTACCATCGTGAACCTGCTGGACAAGTTCTACGAGCCGCAGACGGGTGTAATCCTGCTGGACGGGGTGGATCTGCGCGAATACGATACGCGCTACCTGCGCGAACACATCGGCCTGGTGCTCCAGAAGAACCACATTTTCGACGGATCGATCGAGGAGAATATCCGCTACGGCAAGCCCGACGCCACGTTCGAGGAAGTGGTGGACGCGGCGCGCAAGGCCTACATTTACGACCAGATCGTGGCGTTGCCCAAGGGCTTCCAGAACAAGGCTTCGGACCTGTCAGGCGGCCAGCAGCAGCGCATCGCCATCGCCCGGATGTTCCTCAAGAATCCGCCGATCATCTTCCTGGACGAGCCCACGGCCAGCCTCGACGCCATCGCGACCGAGCAGATCAAGGCCAGTATCGACGCCATCAAAAAAGACCGTACCGTCATCATGATCTCGCACTCCATCTCCCAGATCATCGACAGCGACCTGATCTATGCCCTGCAGAAGGGCCGGGTGGAGCAGAGCGGCGATCCGGACGAAGTCTATCGCGCCGGAGGCATTTACAAACAGATCGTGGACGCTTCCGCCCGCAGTCTCAACATCGAAAAACTCGCCCAGACCCTCGACTCCGACGGCGACGGCCGTCTCTTCGATTAGCGTGCGGGTGGCGTGACGGGCGGGTGAGCGGCGTAGAGTTCCGCGCACCAGGCCTTGAAATCAGACCACTTGTAATAAGGACCGCTGACCGAGGTCAGCTGGGGGAGGGTGGATTCCGCGCCGTTGTGCAGGACCTTGAAAAGGATGTCTCCGCCCGCGCGGCGGGGCCGGTAGAGGATGAACTGGATGTTGGAGGCCATCGGGGTGCGATAGGTCTGGAACCAGTATTTCACATCGTCGGCCTTGTCCGGCATATAGCCGGCTCCGTCCAGGTTGAGCAGCGGGAAGAAGGCGTTGAGGACGTGGTCGTGGCCGAAACGCAGGTCTGCGCAGGGGCCGCCCCCGGCGATGGCCGCATCGGCGTGCTTCTCGATGTCCTGCAGCAGGACGATGTGGCGGAAGCGGTTGCCGCCATGCCCGAGATAATCCCGGTAGTTGACCACCTCCCAGAGCACAGCCTGCTGGTCGGGGGTGAAGAGGTCCTCGAGGAAATCGCTGTCGCTGTAGTTGTGGTAGCCGCCCCAGAGGTCGAACAGATCCACGCAGAAGCGCACTTTCCCGGCCTCGCCGCCGAGGAACGCGTCATCGGTGAAAAGCTTCCCCAGAATGCCCGGGAAATCGATTTTGCGCGCGGCGAAAGCCGCGTAGGACTCGCCGCCCGGAGGGCTCGGCCGCCCGGCGAACTCGGGCGCATATCCCCGCGGGGCGCTCTGGTTGGCCGTCACGCCGAGTTCGGTATGGTAGGAGTCGGCCGTGATGTCCAGGCCCGGATACATTTTCTGCAGGGCGAGGGTAAAGGAGTTCATACTCACGATCGCACGGGTCGAGACGGACACGCGGGCGTGCACCTGCCCGCCTTTGCGGAAGACCTCGGGGAAGGCGTGCCCCATGTTCTGGGCGATGAGTTTGTGCTGCTCCCAGCCCAGCGGCACAAGGTCTCCGGTGTTGACCAGCGGAATCTCGTAGAATGCCTCGAAGTCGCTGAGCAGCCGGCGGCCGCGCTCCGTCAGGACGCCGGCCCCGGAGGCGGCGGTCAGCTGGGTCCGGATGCGGGTGTAGGTGCCGCTGTCCCAGGCGTAGCGGGATCCGTGGCGGCCGTAGTGGCTGATGTAGAAGGGTTTATACCCTTTGGGAGCGGGCGTGAGCGCGGGCGCGTCGAAGCGATAGGGACCCTCGCAGGCAGAGGCTTTGTCGCGGTCGTTGCGGACGATGTCCAGCACATTATAAGTCTGGGCGCTGCCAATGAATGCAACCGGCATCAGCAGCAAAGCAATCAATATCCTTTTCATATATATTGAAATAATCGGAGCTTGCGACCGAGGGGGTCAGGGGGAACCTTCCTCCTGTCATAAAGCATTTGATATCAACATTGTCAAATGTTGATATCTTCGAGTTCTTCCTCCGAGCGGAGGTTGGCGCGGATGAAGTTCTGGCGCTCGAGGGTGTTGTCGCCCATGTAGAAGGACATGATGTCGGCGATCGACTCTTCCTCGGCGAGTTTCACCAGGTCGAGGCGCATCTTGGGGCCGATGAAATGCACGAACTCCTCGGAAGAAATCTCGCCCAGGCCTTTGAAGCGGGTGATCTCCACGCCGGTCTTCAGGGCCGCGACGGCCTTGTTTTTCTCGTCGGGGGTGTAGCAATAGCGGTTCTCCTTCTTGTTGCGCACGCGGAAGAGCGGCGTCTGGAGGATGTGCACGTGCCCGCGCCGGATCAGGTCCGGATAGTACTTCATGAAGAAGGTCAGCACCAGCATGCGGATGTGCATGCCGTCATCGTCGGCATCGGTGGCCACGATGATATTGTTGTAGCGGAGGTTTTCGAGATCGTCCTCGACCCCGAGGGCGGAGACGAGCAGGTTCAGCTCCTCGTTCTCGGCCACCTTCTTGCGGCTTTCCTTATAGCAGTTGATGGGTTTGCCGCGCAGCGAGAACACGGCCTGGAAATTAGCGTTGCGCGCCTTGGTGATCGTGCCGCTCGCGGAGTCGCCCTCGGTGATGAAGATGGAGGAGTTCTCGATGTTCTCCTGGGTCTTCTCCGTGACTTTGTCGTTGTAGTGGAACTTGCAGTCGCGCAGTTTACGGTTATAGACGTTGGTGCGCTTGTTGCGCTCGCGGGTCTTCTTCTGGATGCCGGAGATCTCCTCGCGCTCCTGCTGGGAGGCCTTGATCTTCTCCTCGATCACCGGGACGATCTCCTTGTGGATGCGCAGGTAGTTGTCCAGGTTCTTGGCCACGAAATCGTTGACATACGAGCGGATGGTGGGGCCGATATCGTTCTTGATGGCTCCGTGCTCGTCGTGGACCTGCTTCTCCCACATATAGTTGGACCCGAGTTTGGTCTTGGTCTGGCCCTCGAAGTTCGGCTCCTGGATCTGGATGCTGATGGCGCCCACCACGCCCTGGCGGCAGTCGGCGGGGTCGTAGTTCTTCTTGAAGAACTCCTTGAGGGTCTTGGCAATGGCCTCGCGATAGGCGGCCAGGTGCGTCCCGCCGTCGCGGGTGTTCTGCCCGTTGACGAAGGAGGAAATGTTCTCGCCGTAGGCATTGCAGTGGCTCAGGACGATCTCGATGTCCTCGCCCTCCAGGTGGATGGGCGGGTAGAGGGGCGCGTCGCTGAGGTTCTCGTTCACCAGGTCCAGCAGGCCGTTCTCCGATTTGTAGGGAGTGCCGTTGAAGACGAGGGTCAGTCCTTTCTTGAGATAGGAGTAGTTCTTGACCATCGTCTCCACGTAATCGAAGTTGTAGGCGTATTCGCCGAACATCAGCGAGTCCGGGATGAAGCTGACCAGTGTCCCGTTTTTCTCGGTGGTGGCGTCCTTGCCGCTGTCCTTGAGCTCGCCGCGCTCGAAGCGCGCCCAGGAGCGTTCGCCGTCGCGGAAAGAACTCACGAAGAAGACCTCCGAGAGGGCGTTGACGGCCTTGGTGCCTACGCCGTTGAGTCCGACGGACTTCTTGAAGACCTTGTCGTCGAACTTCGCGCCGGTATTGAGTTTACTGACGGCATTGACCACGGAACCCAGGGGGATTCCGCGGCCAAAGTCGCGCACGCTGACGGTGTTGTTCTCGATGGAAATCTGGATCTGCTTACCGTATCCCGCCGCGAACTCGTCGACGGAGTTGTCGATAATCTCCTTCAGCAGGACATAGATGCCGTCGCCGGGGTTATTGCCGTTGCCGAGGCGCCCGATATACATACCCGGGCGCAACCGTACGTGCTGTACACCTTCGAGGGTGCGTATGTTGTCGTCTGTATAGCTGCTATTTGGCATTCTTGACGACAGCTCCCTTGAGGTGCAGGATGACCGGTTTCTTCTGGGCGGAAGTATACACGGTGAGGGTCTTGTCAAAAGCGCCCGCGCCTTCGTCGTTGGAATAGGTGGCGGTGATCACGCCCTTGGCTCCGGGAGCGATCGACTCGCGCGGCCACACGACGTCGGTGCATCCGCAGGAAGGAACCACGGCGAAGATGGACAGGGCCTCGTCGCCGTCGTTGGTCACGGTAAAGGTGCAGGTCTGTTTGCCGGCCTTGGAGCTGATCTCGCCAAAGTCGTGCACGGTCTTGTCAAACTGGATGGGTGCTGCGAGTGCGACAGCAAGCAAGATTGTCAAAATTGTCTTCATAACTGCAAATTTACGAAAAAATGATTACTTTTGTCATAGCTTTTGCAAATAACACGCCGAAACTCACACTAACTTTTTATAATTATGGCTTACAAGATTAATCCCGACACCTGCGTGGCTTGTGGAACTTGCCAGGGTGAATGCCCGACTGGCGCAATCCAGGAAGGCGATGTCTACACGATCGACCCGAACATCTGCATTGATTGCGGCACCTGCGCCGATGCCTGCCCGATGGGCGCTATCGCTCCGGGTGAATAATCGATGACGATGAAAAGGTTTTTTATGGGGGCTCTAGCAGCCCTCTTCTTGTTTGTGGACGCCTTCGGCTACGAGTTCCCGAAGCCGACCCTGACCGTGCGCCTCTATCCGGAGGGCCAGAGCGTGGACAAAGGCATCGTGGAGAATGGGCGCGCGCTGACACAGGGGCCGGGCGAGTCCAACGGCCTGACCGGCGAAGTCACGGACCGCGGCGGACACCGCTACGGCAACATCGGCGACGATGCCTGGATCGAGATCTTCCTCCCGGAGAAATGCAACGGGGAGATGATCGTGATCTGCCCGGGCGGCGGCTATTCCTATTGCTCGTATGAAGGGGAGGGCGCGCTTGCGGCCGACTGGTGCCTGCAGCGCGGCATCGCCGCCTGCGTGCTGCTTTACCGCATGCCCAACGGCCACGCCAACGTGCCCCTGACGGATGTCCAGAATGCGTTCCGCTACTGCCGCGCACGCGCCGCGGAGTGGGGCGTAAAGAAGATCGGCGTGATGGGATTCTCCGCCGGCGGCCACCTTGCCGCCTCTGCCTCCACGCTCTTCGTGGACGAGGTGACGCGTCCGGATTTCTCCGTGCTCGTCTATCCCGTCATTACGCTCGAGGAGTTCACGACCCACGCCGGGACGCGCTCCAACCTGCTGGGAGACCGGGTTTTCCGTATGCAGGTCGAGAACTGGTCGCTGGACACGCGTGTGAACGCGAAGACCCCGCCGGCCATCCTGCTTCTCAGCGCGGACGACCGCGCCGTTCCGCCGGAGAACAGCATACGCTATTTCCGGGCGATGCAGCGCTACAATGTGCCGGGCGAACTGCACATCTTCAGCAGCGGCGGTCACGGATGGGGTTTCGGTACGGTCGAGACCGTCGGACGTGATGCTCTCGGGGACCAGCGGGACAATTGCTCGCAGACCCTCGAGCGCTGGCTTGCCGCCCGCTTAAAGTAAGATGCGGCCTGCGCAGAAGACGTGCCGGATGCAAGAACTGTCCGCCGCGTAAACCCAATTAGAAATCAAATTGTGGCAGGGCTGCATCCGGGGCGATGACAGATCCACCAGCAGCGCATCGGCCTGCTTGCCCACGGCTATCTCACCGGCGTCGATTCCAAAGAAATCGGCGCCGTTTTTCGTCGCCCAGCGGAAGACTTCCGCGGCCGGCAGCAGGGATGCGTCCCCGCCCAGCTTGGCCAGCAGGGCGGCGAATTTCATCTCCTCGCGCATATCGAGGTTGTTGTTGGAGGAGACACCGTCCGTGCCCAGGGTGATGCGGCAGCCGGACTCCAAGGCCAGTTCGTAAGGGAAACGGCCGCTGCCGAGCTTCATGTTGGAGCAGGGGCAGTGGACCACGGTCACGCCCCGTTTGGCGAGGATCTTCCATTCTTCGGCATCCACGTGGACGCAGTGCGCGGCGAGCACGTCGGGGCCCAGGACCCCGAGTTTCTCGAGGAAGCGCACCGGGGTGGTGCCGTGCGCCCGGATGCAATTCTGCACCTCGGTCTGAGTCTCGGCGAGGTGGGTGTGGATCAGCAGCCCGTGGTGCCGGGCGAAGTTGACGCAGCGCTTGAAGCGCTCGGCGGACACGGTATAGATGGCGTGCGGGGCCATCACCAGTTGGATGCGGCCGCCGGTGGGGTCCTGCCAGTTCTTGATGTAGTCCCGGATGGCCTCGGACTGGGATTTGGGGTGGTCGTCCAGGAGGGTGATGCCGATGGCGGCGCGCATCCCGGAGGCTTCGACGGCGGCGACGCACTCCTCGAAGTCGAAATACATATCCGAGAAGAAGGTGGTCCCGGAGGCGGTCATCTCCCGGATGGCCAGTTCGTTGCCGCGGCGGATGTCTTCGCTCTGCAGATTGTGCTCGAATGGCCAGACATATTGCTCCAGCCACTCCTGCAGGGGGCGGTCGTCGGCATAGCCGCGCATCAGGGTCATCGCGGCGTGGTTGTGGGTGTTGAAGAAACTGGGGAGGATGGCGGTCCCGTCCGCCTCGATGATGCGGTCGGCGGGGGTCTGCTCGGGTGCGTCCAGGTCGGCGAAACGGTCGCCCCGGATCAGGATGCAGCATTTGCGGCCTTCATGCAGGACGTGCTTCAGCAGGATGCTCTCCGGCTCGCGGAAGGTGTTGTCCAGGACGCGGTAGCCCTCGAGGATATGGCAGCTCTGCTCCTGGAAGAGCCGGCCGCGGGCGGTGAGCGTGACGTGGCCGCGGCTGCGCTCGAAGAGCCGTCCGCCGGCGAATTTCTCCAGTTCGGCGATGTGCTGGCTGACAGCCGGCTGGCTGACGCCGAGAGCCTTGGCGGCGGCCGTGAAACTGCCGGTCTGCGCCACCTGCTCGAATACCCTCAGTCTGAAATCTTCAAACATCTGACAATAATCTTTTCTTATGATGCAAATATAGTAAAAACTTTGTCAGATGTCGCCCTTTTGGGTTGTATATATCAAAAAATTATAAAATGCCCGGCAGGCGGCGTCATCGCTCCTGCCGGGCAAATTCCATTCATCCACTTTATTCAGGACGCATGACGATTTCGACCAGGTTGCCTTGGAGCAATTCCCTGGCGGCGGCACGGACCTGCTCGGGGGTGAGGGCGTTCACGGCGGCCTCGTAGTCCCGGTCGTAGTCGATGTCGTGGAGGATGCCCTCGCTGAGCATTGTGGACCAGTAACTGTTGCGCAGGCGGCTCTCCGGGATGTTCTTCTGGAGGTTCTTGAGCGCCTTGTCGAAATGGTCCGCGGTGGGGCCGTTTTCGGCGAGGTCGGTCAGGCCCTGCTTCGCAAGTTCGCGGAGACGGTCTGCGGACTCGACATTGGTCTGGAAGGATACCTGCATCACCCGGCGCTCGTCGGGCTTGTTGCTCACCAGCGGAGAGGTGCTGGCGCCATAGGTGCCGCCTTCCTCTTCGCGGAGGGTTTCGGTGTAGATCATGTCGAGGATGTAGGAGAGGGCATCGAAGGCGGCGTCCGCTTCGATGCTGTAGGGCTTGATCTGGTTGTAGACCTGCACGACCGTGACCATCGGCGTAGCCATCTGGGCCTTGAAGTCATAGATGCGGTTGGCGGTAGTGTAGCCGTCGCCGCGATAGACGGCCTTCTCGGCCTTCTTGCCCTTCGGCAGGGAACCGGCGTAGCGGGCGATGAGCGGGGCCACTACCTCCGGATCGAAGTCGCCGACCACCACGATGCTGGCTCCGGCGGCATCCTTGAACAGGCGCTTATAGACGCTTTCCAGGGTGCTGAGGCTGGCTTTCTTGTAGGTTTCAGGGCTGATCATGAAGCGGCGCGGGTTGTCATAGGCCACATCGTAGAGAGCCTTGCTGAGCTTGTAGCCGGATTGGGTGACCAGGTTCGGCAGCACGGCGTCGATCTGGCTGACGCCCTGCTGGTACTCGGCTTCGTCGAAACGGGGATCGGTGAAGTAGAGGAAGGCCATTTGCAGGGCGGTCTCGAAGTCCTTGGTCGTGGAGGCGCCGCTCACCCCGTGGGCATAGTCATTGATGTACGGAGTGGCGGAGGCCTGTTTGCCGGCGAGCATCTTGCGGACGGTCGTGGCCGGGAAACCGGCGATGCCGGTGCTCTGCAGGTAGAGCGACCAGATGTTGGGATCGAAGGAGTAGATCTCCTCGTCGGAAATGAGGCTGCGGCCGCCGTTCTTGATGATGTTGAAACTGACGAGGTCCTTCTCGTATTCGGTCGGGAGGAGATAGACGTTCACCCCGTTGCGCAGTTTGTAGGTCCGGGCACCGCAGAAGTAGGGCTTGGCCTTGGAGGCCTTGCTGCCCTTGAGGGTGGCGGGATCGAGGAAGGCCTCGGGGATCTCCTCGCCGGCGTTCTGCGCCAGGTCGGCATTCTCCACCTCGTCGATGATGGCCTGGAACGCCTCCGGGGCCGGGTGCGTCAGGCCTTCCTTCTCCGGGGCCTGGTAGATGACGACCATATTCTCGCGCGTGATCAGCTGCGGAGCGAGCTGGTTGATCACATCGGCGCTCAGCTGCTGGAGGAGCACCTGTACGTACTGGTACTCCGTCTGCGGATCCAGGAAACTCTTGTTGTCGAAGAAGTGGTTGATCATCGGCATCACGAATTCGGCGTTCTTGCGGCTCTCAGCCTGCTTGGCGGCGGATTCGTACTGGGAGAGGATCTCGACCTTGGCGCGTTCGATTTCGGCGTCGGTGAGCCCGAAACGGCGGAGTTTCTCCGCCTCGAGCAGGCCGGCCTTGAAGGCGGTCAACGCCTCGCCGTCTTTGCAGGCCACCGAATTCTGGACCACGTCGGCGGTCTCGCAAAGGCTGCCGATATTGAAGCCGGCTGCGATGAAAGGCGGGTTGCTCTGGGCGGCGATGTCGTTGAGGCGCTCGTTCATCACCTGGACGATGATATTCTCGACCAGGTCGGTCATCAGGCCCACGGCGGTGCTGTTGAGGGCCTCGGGACGGGCCTCGCTGCGCCAGTAGGTGGCCACGACGCTGTTGCTCAGTTCGGGGTCGGTGAGCACGGCGATGGCCGGCTTCTCATTGACCGGGATGGAGATGAGCTCTTTCTGTCTGGGATTCTCCGGCGCGGGAATGTCCGCGAAGGTGCGCTTGATACAAGCCTCCACGTAATCCGGGTCGATGTCGCCGACCACGATCAAGGCCTGCATATCCGGGCGGTACCAGGTATGGTAGAAGCTGGTCAGGCTCTCGGGCTTGAAGGTCTTGAGATTCTCCTCCGAGCCGATAATGGTCGTGGTGGCGTATTTGGTGTCGCCGTAGAGGTAGGGGTTGCTCGCCTCGCGCAGGCGCCACTGGGCGTTGTTGCGGGAGCGTTTCTCCTCGAGGATGACGCCGCGCTCCTTGTCGATTTCCTCCGGATCACAGGTCACGAAGTGGGAGTAGTCGTGCATGATGAGGATACAGGTATCGACCACGGTGGGTCGCACGAGCGGTATGTTGTTGAGCAGGTAGATGGTCTGCTCCACGCCGGTGGAGGCGTTGACATTGCCGCCGAAGGAGGCGCCGATGCTCTCGAGCCAGTTCAGGATCCCCTTGCCGGGGAAATTCTTCGTGCCGTTGAAGCACATGTGCTCGAGGAAGTGGGCGAGGCCATCCTGGTCGGGCAGCTCCTGCAGGGCGCCGACATCGGTGGCGAGGTAGAACTCCGCCCGCTGGGCGGGCTTGTCGTTGTGGCGGATATAATAGGTGAGCCCGTTGTCGAGCTTGCCCACCCGGGCGGCCGGGTCGTTGGGAAGGTCCTGCATCTGCTGGGCCATTCCCAAAGCAGCAGCGCCCAAGAGCGCTGCTGCGATGATCAGGAATCTTTTCATAGACTGCATTGATTGCTCTTTGCTGGCAAAGATAATCAATATTTATTGAAAAACAATAATTAAATATTGTAATTCTGGAAAAATTTATTCTTTTCCTGCCAGTCGCTTGTAGGTGCCGAGGCGGACCTTGGCAAACTCCTCGGTCTTGGAGAGCAGCTCGGCTGCGCTGTCCGGGAAGAGTTTATACAGGGACGCGAAGCGGACCTCGCCCTTGAGGAAGTCCTGGAACTTGCTCCAGTCGGGCTCCTTGGAGTCGAGCGTGAACGGGTTCTTGCCCTGCTCCTCGAGCGCCGGGTTGTAGCGGTAGAGGTGCCAGTAACCGCACTCGACGGCGAGCTTCTCCTCCTTCTGGCTCAGACCCATACCCGCCTTCAGGCCGTGGTTGATACACGGGGCGTAGGCGATGATCAGGGACGGGCCGTCGTAGGCTTCGGCTTCCTTGATGGCGTTCATGTACTGGACCGGGCTGGCGCCCATGGCGACCTGGGCCACATAGACGTAGCCGTAGCTCATCGCCATCATGCCGAGATCCTTCTTGCGGATCTTCTTGCCGGAGGCGGCGAACTTGGCGATGGCGCCGACCGGGGTGGCCTTGGAGGACTGTCCGCCGGTGTTGGAGTACACCTCGGTGTCGAGCACCAGGATGTTGACATTCTCGCCACTGGCGAGCACGTGGTCGAGTCCGCCGTAACCGATGTCGTAGGAGGCACCGTCACCGCCGAAGATCCACTGGCTGCGGGCCGGGATGTACTGCTTGAGCTGCAGGAGGGACTTGCAGGTCTCGCAGTTGCAGGCTTCCATCAGCGGGACGAGCTTGTCGGCCACCTCGCGGGTGTTGGCGTAGTCCTTCGGCTTGTCGAGCCACTGCTGCATCAGGGCCTTGATCTCATCGGAGCAGCATTCGCACTGGAGCCCCTTCGCCATCAGGGCGGCGACGGTCTCGCGGACGCGGTCGGAGCCGAGGTGCATACCGAGACCGAACTCGCAGAAGTCCTCGAACAGGGAGTTCTGCCAGGCCGGGCCGTGGCCCTGGGCGTCGGTGCAGTACGGGGAGGCAGGGAAGGAAGCGCCGTAGATGGAGGAGCAGCCCGTAGCGTTCGCGATCATCATATGGTCGCCGAACAGCTGGGTGATGTTCTTGATGTACGGGGTCTCGCCGCAACCTGCGCAGGCGCCGGAGAACTCGAACAGCGGCTGGGCGAACTGGGCGGCCTTCATGTTGGACTTGGGATCGAACGGGGTCTTGTAACCCACCTTGGCGTTGAGGTAGTCGAACGCGGCCTGATCGGCCTCGTGGCCCATGTACGGGACCATGGCGAGGGCCTTGTCCTTGGCGAGGCAGACGTCCACGCAGTTGCCGCAACCGGTACAGTCGGCCACGGACACGGCGATCGTGTACTTGTACTGCTTGAGGTTGGCCTTGCCGTCGGTGACCTTGGCACCCTGGGCGGCGGCAGCGGCGGCCTCCTCCTCGGTCATCAGGAACGGGCGGATGGCGGCGTGCGGGCAGACGAAGGCGCAGGTGTTGCACTGGATACACTTGTCGGCATCCCAGACGGGCACGTTCACGGCCACGCCGCGCTTCTCATAAGCGGCGGTGCCGGCGGGCATCGTACCGTCCTGATAGGGCAGGAAGGCGCTCACCGGGAGGGTGTCGCCGGCCTGGGCGTTGACCACGTCGGCGATCTCCTTGACGAACGGCGTCGCGAGACGGCCGGCGTTGGGGTTGGTGAACTTGGCGTTGATCTCGGCCCACTCGGCGGGGACGTGCACCTGGGTGTACTCGCCGCCGCGGTCGATGGCCGCGTAGTTCATGTTGACCACGTTCTCACCCTTCTTGCCGTAAGACTTGAGGGCGGCATCCTTCATGTACTTGATCGCGTCGTCCACCGGGATGATGCCGGTGATGCGGAAGAAGGCGCTCTGCAGGATGGTGTTGGTCCTGCCGCCGAGGCCGATCTCCTGGGCGATCTTGGTGGCGTTGATGATGTAGAGCTTGATGTGCTTGCGCCCGATCACGGCCTTGACGGCGTCCGGGATGCGCTTGATGGTCTCCTCTTCGTTCCACAGGGAGTTGAGCAGGAAGCTGCCGCCCTCCTTGATGCCCTTCAGCACGTCATACTTTTCGAGGTAGGACGGGACGTGGCAGGCCACGAAATCCGGGGTGCCCACCAGGTACGGGGCCTTGATCGGCTTCTTGCCGAAACGCAGGTGCGAGCAGGTGTAGCCGCCGGACTTCTTGGAGTCGTAGTCGAAGTAGGCCTGGCTGTAGAGGTCGGTGTGCGTACCGATGATCTTGATCGTGTTCTTGTTGGCGCCGACGGTACCGTCGGAACCGAGGCCGTAGAACTTGCACTCGGTGGTGCCCTTCTTCACGATGGAGACCTCGCCTTTGGTCGGGAGGCTCTTGAAGGTCACGTCGTCCACGATGCCGATGGTGAAGTCGGCCTTCGGGGCCTTGCGCTCGAGGTTGTCGAAGACGGCGATGATCTGCGCCGGGGTGGTGTCCTTGGAGGAGAGACCATAGCGGCCGCCGATCACCAGCGGGGCGTTCTCCTTGCCCTGGAAGAGGGCCTTGACATCCAGGAAGAGCGGCTCGCCGAGGGCGCCGGGCTCCTTGGTGCGGTCGAGGACCGCAATCTTGGTGACGGTCTTCGGGAGGACCTTGAGGAAGTACTTCTCGGAGAACGGACGATAGAGGTGCACGGTCACGACGCCGAACTTGCGTCCCTGCTCGGCGAGGTAGTCGATCGTCTCCTTGATGGTCTCGGTGACGGAGCCCATGGCCACGATGATGCACTCGGCATCCTTGGCGCCATAGTACTCGAACGGACGGTAGGTGCGGCCGGTCAGTTCGCCGATCTCGCCCATGTAGCGGGCCACGATGTCCGGGACGGCCTCATAGGCCTGGTTGCGGGACTCGACGGCCTGGAAGTACACGTCGCCGTTCTGGGCGGTGCCGCGGGTGACGGGGGACTCCGGGTTCAATGCGCGGGCGCGGAAATTCTCCAGACCCTTCTCGCTGACCATCTTCTTGAGTTCGGCCTCGTCGATGGCCTCGATCTTCTGGACCTCGTGGGAGGTGCGGAAGCCGTCGAAGAAATGCAGGAAAGGCAGGGAGGACTTGATGGAGCTCAGGTGCGCCACGGCGGCGATGTCCTGGGCCTCCTGCACGGAGCTGGAGGCAAGCATCGCGAAGCCGGTCTGGCGGCAGGCCATCACGTCCTGGTGGTCGCCGAAGATGGAGAGTGCGTGCGACGCCAGGGCACGTGCGGACACGTGGAAGACGGCAGGCAGCAACTCGCCGGCGATCTTGTACATATTCGGAATCATCAGGAGAAGACCCTGGGAAGCGGTGAAGGTGGTCGTCAGTGCGCCGGCCTGCAGGGAACCGTGCACGGCACCCGCGGCGCCGGCCTCGCTCTGCATTTCGGTGACCTTGACGGTCTCTCCCCAAAGGTTCTTCTTGCCGTGGGCAGCCCATTCGTCAACGTTTTCCGCCATGGTGGAGGAAGGCGTAATGGGGTAGATGGCAGCGTGCTCGCTGAACAGGTAAGCGATGTTCGACGCTGCCTGGTTACCATCACAGGTGATGAATTTCTTTTCTTTTGCCATAGTGATTGTAGATAGAGTTTTAGTATGTTTTGTTTGATTTCTGTCCCTGGAGGGTATAATCACACAAATATACAAAGAAATCCCGGATTTCCGTCCGGGATTTCCAAAAGATGCAAAGAAATTACAACCTGTCTGCGAGCTTGCTGACTTCGCTGGCGGCGAGCAGGTAGCATCCGGTGCCGAAGTCCTCGAAGTCGGGGATGCGGTCGTAGGTCACGGGCTGGGCCTCTTTCGGCTCCTTGCCGGAGCCCTGGGAGTAGCCGATGAAACCGTTGGGATGGATGCAGACCCGGTTGAGGCCGTTCCAGCCGCGGGCGACGACGGGCAGGTAGGTCGCGGCGTCGAGCCGGCCGGTGTTGATGCCCCATGCCAGTCCGTAGAGGAAGAGGGAAGTACCCGTGGCCTCGGGGCCGCCGAAATCGTCGGGATCGGCGATGGAAGGATTCCAGGTGCCGTCGGCGCGCTGGTACTTCACGATGGCCTTGCAGAAGTCCAGGAAGTCCTTCTCATATACGGCGCGGTGCGGGTCGTTCGCAGGAAGTTCGCTGAGAACGCGCGCGAAAGCGGCGATCACCCAGCCGTTGCCGCGGCCCCAGTAGCAATTCTTGCCGTTGGGGGTGGTGTAGGGCGGGCAGAAGTCCTTGTCGCGCCACCACAGGCCCTCCTCCTTGTTGAGGAAGCGCTCGCGGGCCCAGTTGTACATCTGCCAGGCTTTCTCGAAGTACTCCGGCTTGTTCATCGTCACGCCGTACTTGATCAGCACGGGCATGCCCATCTGGATGGCGTCGATCCAGGTCCAGTCGGCGACGGCCTCCTCGGACGCGAGGATGTTCTCCATGCACTTGGTCACGTTGGCGATCATCTTCTCCTGCCCGTAGATGCGGTACATATCGATGTAGGCCTGCGAGCAGCAGTAGTTGTCGGCGTTGCGGGTGAGGGTCTGGCCGTTGCGCATGTTCCAGTCGAACTTGTCGCCCCAGTCCATCGTATAGTCCAGGTAGCGCTGTTGCGGGTCCACCCCGTAGAGAGCCATCAGGCCTTCGTAATAGACGCCGCGCGTCCAGATGTTGCCTTCATAGACCCGGCGGCGGGACGGGAACGGGACCACGCGGAGTGGGTCGGGATACTTGTTCATGAAATAATCGTTGACCCGGCGCGCCTGGGCGAGGACGGCCTCGGAGGAGGGGACGTCGTAGTGGACCGGGATGAGGTTCACCTCCGAGCAGAGGCCCGAAGGATCCGTCTCCCAGCCGTCGAAGGTCCGGGGACCGAGGGTGTTGATGTTGGCGTCCTTGAAGATGCGCCAGTTGACCCCGCGGCGGTCGTAGTCGGCGATGCGGTTGGACTGCAGGTTGGTCACATAGACCTCCAGCAGGTTGATGCCGGGCTTGAGGTATTTCCCGACGGGAATGCGGAACGGCACGCACCAGACGGTGCCGACGCTCTCTCCGTTGATGAATACGCGGGCGCTCTCGCGCACGTCGCCCAGGTCGAGGATCCAGTCGTCGGCCTCCTCGGGATGGAGCAGGTCGATGGCGGAGGAATAGAGGGCGGTGCCGAAGTTGATCTTGGCGGCCTCGATGCGGAGCTTGGTCCAGTCCTGCGGCTTGTCGGTGAAGAAGTTGCCGGGGATGGCGGGATCGCTCTTCGGGAAGGAGATGTTCCAGGCGCGGTCGATGGCGACGGCCTCGCCATAAGCGGCGGCATAGGCCCAGTCGGGGGCCTCGATCTTGCCGGGGAAGGTCTTGATGAGGATGGACTGTCCGGGCTGCAGCTGCAGGCGGATCTCCGCGCAGCCGTCGGCGGCGGTGCGCACCTGGGCGCGTCCGCTCTTGCCGGACACGGCGTCGTAGAGCATCGCGGCGGCGGCCGGCGTGGCGAGTTTCACCCAGCCGTCCACGGGGTTGTCCTTGAGCATCGCGGCGAAATAGTTCCAGCCGCCGGCCTCGTTGCGCCGGCGGATCATCTGGCCGCCCAGTTCGCCTTTGAAGGTCTCGGGCTTGTAGGCGGCGAAGACCTTCTCGATGGTCGTGGGCTTGCCCAGGCCCTTGACGGCCTTCTTGAACTCCTTGCGGCGGGCGGCGAGGTCTTTCAGGCCGGGCACGTCCTTGGGCAGGTTGCCGATGATGTAGACGGGCACGCCCTTCGCGCGGAGCTCGGCGAGGCGCTTGACGGTCTCCACGGGCATCAGTTGCGTCGCGGGGACGATCACGGGCTTGTCGATCTCGTGCTCGAGGAGCTGCTTGTCGGAGATGTAGTCCGCATCGAAGCCGGCGGCCACGATGCCGTTCATCGCAGCTTTCACGTCGGGCATCGTCCGGCCCATCGAATGGATGTCGAACATCATGTAGGCGGTCTGCGTGCTGCTGCTCCACAGGTCATAGACCGGGAAGTAGAGGTAGAAGTCGCTGTCGGGGCTGCCGGCGGTCAGGAAGGCCTGGCAGCGCTCGATGTACTTGAACAGTTCCGGCGCATCCTTCCACATCCCGCCGGTGGGGGACATGTTGATGGAGGCGTAGAACATCCAGCCGGGGAACTCCGCTCCCTTCGGGGAGTAGGGCGCGCCGTGGAAATAGATGTGGTTGACGCCCGAGGCGAACATCTGGTCGATTTCCGGCTTGCACTGGCTCAGGGAGGTGCGGAAATGCTCGGTCATCCAGGTCAGGGTCTCGCTGGAGGTGTACTTCTTGCCGGCGACGTGGGCGGCCGAGGAAGCGAGCTTCAGCACGGCGGGATCGCCGTCGTTGGGCCGTCCGATCGGATCCTGGCGCAGGCCCGGGAACTCGAACACGCTGCGGCCGTAGGTCTCGCACTCGGGGATGTCCACGGCGGCATAGACGTCCAGCAGGTTGGCCGGGGAGCCGTGGGACTGGTTGCGCACCAGGGCGCCGTGGCTGTGGCACCAGGCAATCCAGGGATCGATGAAGTTCTCGACCAGCAGGGTGCCCAGGCACTCGCGGTAGTCCGCGATGGCCCGGTCGTAGTCGGTGATTTTGGCGGCATCCAGGCCCTGCGGCTGCGGGGGAGCCTGCGGCGCGGCGCCCTGGGGCCGTCCGCCGGCGGGCCGCCCTCCGGCTGCCATCTGGGCGCGCATCGCCTCCATCTGGCGCTGGCGCTCGGCCTGCTGGCGTTCCGCCTCGGCCTGCAACTGCTGCAGGTAGGGGGTGATGTCATAGCCGTAGCGCTCCCGGAAGATCTGGGCGAACTTCGGGGTCCAGTCGGCTCCGTACACCTCGTAGGAGTCATTGAAGAAGGTGTGCGGCCAGCGGGCTCCGCTCTGGGCGAAAGCCTTGTCGAAGCGGTCCAGATAGACTTTCAGGGCCTCCGGGTTGTAGTGGTCCATCACGAAACCTTCGCCGCCGGGGGCGGCGCGTTTGACCATCTGGCGGGTCTGGACGGACTGGATGCCCTCGGGCGTGACCTGCATCTTCTGGGCTGCCAGTTCCGGGGTGATCTGCGGTCCGCCGAAAGGCCAGCCGGTGCCGTTGTTGAGGTCGCATTCGAGACCGAGGCGGTCGGACTCCGAGACAAGCCACTTGTACATCTCCATCCATTTCGGGGAGAGATAGTCGATGTCGTTGGCCTCGTTGCCCTGCACGCCGTAGATCGGGGTTACCTCATAACCGCCGATGCCGGCCTTGGCGAACTCCTCGAGGTTGTAGGTCAGGCCTTCTTTGTCCACGGCGCTGCCGAGCCACCACCAGCGGACGAACGGTTTGTTCTCGTTGGTGGGTTTGTACCAGTCCGTACCCTGGGCGAAGGCCGCCGGAGCGGCGAGCAGGGCGAGGGCTGCGAGGATGGTGGATTTGGTATTCATGTTACTTCAAGTATTTGGCGAGGGGGTGATTGATCTTCCGCAGGCCTTCGGCGAAGGACGTGGCATTGCGCTCCGCGCCCTTGCGGGAGGTGTGCGTGTGGTCGTTCTTGTAGTACGACTTGGTGGCTTCCTGGCCGATGCTGTCGAAGAAGTCGGCGGAGATGTTGTGCATGTCGACATAGTCCACGCCGGTCTGCTTCACCACGTCGCGCAGCCAGATGCCGTAGAAGTCGTCGCGGCGCTCGATCTTGCCGTCCGGCCACTCGTTACGCGGGGTCACGCTCACGAGGATCGGGGTGCCGCCCTTCTCGCGCACGTCGTCGATGAACTTCCGGAGATACCAGCCGTAGGTGTAGATGACCTGGTATTTGCGCGTGTTGGGCATGAAGAAGTTCTCATTCTCGTCGGTATTGCCGGGGATTTCGGCGCGGAACGGAGACTGGTTGATGGGACCGAAATCGTTGTGGCCGAACTGGATCACCACGAAGTCGCCGGGCCGGATGCTGTTGTAGACGCGGTCCCAGCGGCCTTCGTCGAGGAAGGTGCGGGCGCTGCGTCCGGCGAGGCCGGCGTTGACCAGGTTGATCCGGGCCGGATCGAAGATGGTCTCCAGCACGCTGCCCCAGCCCCACATCCCGTCGGGCGCATTGTCGGAATTCTTGATGGTGCTGTCGCCCGTGACGATGAGGGCGGGCTTGCCGCTCTCGCGCTCGATGCCGAGGTTCGGCAGCTCCAGGGACTTGAGATATTTCTTGAGGTCACTCTCCTGGCAGTCGGCGATGCCGCGGGCCATGCAGTAGGCGTTGTGGGCCGCGCCGAAGGCGCTGGAGTGGATGTTGTCGTTGTAGAACATATAGTTGACCTTCTCCTTACTCCAGCTCTCGAAGTCGCGGGCGGAGATGTCCTCGAGGTCGATCACGGGGACCTTCTTCTCGGCGGCCACCTCGCGGATCCAGATGTTGTAGGAGTCGTTCTTGCGACGGACCTTGCCGTCGTCCCACTGGTTGCGGGGCGTGAGGGTCGAGAGGATGGGCGTGGCGCCCTTCGCACGGGTCTCGTCGATGTAGCGGCGCAGGTATTCGCCGTAGCTCAGCACGGTCTCAGTCTTGCCGTCGCGGCCGGTCACCTGCACGGTCTCCTTGCCGGAGCCGGGGATGGAGGAGCGGCCGAACGGGGTGTCGTAGGGGCCGCTGTCGTTGTGGCCGATCTGGATGATCACGTAGTCGCCCTTCTCCACGCCCTTGATCACGTCGGGCCACCAGTCGCGGTAAAAGGTGCGGCAGGAGAGCCCGCCGAGGGCGTGGTTCTCCACGGTGAGGCGGTCGGCATCGAACCAATCCTGGGCGTAGTAGCCCCAGCCCCACTGGCCGTTGTCGCCGTTGCCGCGGGTGCCGGTGCGGGTGGTCGAGTCGCCGACCAGGAAGAGCACGGGGTTATTGCCCTTGCGGGAACTGCCGGCCACGGGCCGCGCCGTCTTGGCAAGGTCCAGCGAGTCGGGGGTATTGTCGCGGTAGCTGTTGTCCTGGCGCATGGCCTGCGGCGGACGCTGTCCCTGCGGATTCTGACCCTGAGGAGGCCGCTGACCCTGCGGGTTCTGGCCCTGCTGCATCTGCTGCATCATCTGCATGAACTGCTGCATCTGCTCGGGGGTGAACTGGCCCTGCTGGGGCGGGCCCTGCGGGGGACGTTGGCCCTGCGGAGCGCCCTGCGGCGGGCGCTGCCCCTGCTGCATCTGCGGCGGGACCTGGCCCTGGCGGGGACGGTCGGGCGTTCCGTTGGGGTTGCCGACCGGGCCCTGCGGGACCGTCTGCATCCGCTGGCGGCCGATGATCACGGAGTCCAGCAGCACGTCCGTCAGCAGATACTGCGGCTCCTTGACCTTGATACCCTTGACGGTGGTGCCGCGGAACTTGCCGTTCAGCTCCTCGCCGAAATAAAAACCGGTCTCGGGCGGCTGGTTGTAGCAGACATTCTCCGTGGCGATGCTCGTGCGGTACACGGGATCCTCCAGGAAGGTGTGGAAACGGTACTTCGTCGGAATGGTGGAGACATACAAACGCAGCTCCTTGCCGTCCGCGGAGCGCAGCAGCACCTCCTCGCGCCAGTCGCCGTAGAGGTCGCCGGAGATGGCCGGGTTGGACTTGGTGCCGTTGTTGATCTGGGTGCCCTCGAACTCCTGGAGGACTTCCACCGCCTTGGTCTGCGGATTGAGTTTCTGCACGTGGGTGCGGTCCATGAGCTCGCGGCTCAGGTCACCGTCCCACCACACGGCGAAGTTGACGGAGTTCGGCTGCGGGCCGATGATATCGCCCTTGTAGTTGCGCATGCCGCCGGAAGCGCTGGTCCACATCTCCCAGCCGGGGTTGGTGGGATCGGCGTCGATGGCCATCGAGCGGCCCACGTCGGTGTTGGACGGGACCCGGTAGATGATCTTGCCGGTGGCGGCGTCCACGAGGGCGGAGCCCACGCCCCGGGTCTCGTGGCCGATCCAGACCTGCAGTTTCGGGCTGCCGGGGATCATGGCGCCGAGGTGCATCGCGTCGCCGTGGCCCAGGCCGTTGCTGTACAGGCCCGTGCCGTCGTTGTCGATGCAGCAGGAGCCGTAGATGATCTCGTCACTGCCGTCGCCGTCCACGTCGGCGGCGCGCAAGTTGTGGTTGCCCTGGCCATCCCAGGCGGCCAGCGAAGGATCGCTGTGCGAATCGAAGAACCAGCGCAACTTGAGCTCCTTGCCGTCCCAGTCCCAGGCAGCCAGCGTGGCGCGGGTGTAATAGCCGCGGCACATCACCGCGCTCGGGCGGGAGCCGTCCAGGTAGGCGACAGTGGCCAGGTAGCGATCGGAGCGGTTGGCATTGCGGTCGCCCCAGGAGCCGTTCTCACCGCGTCCCGGGACATAGTCGACCGTGGCCATCGCGGCACCGGTACGGCCGTTGAAGACGGTCAGGTACTCGTTGCCCTTCATGATGCGGCCCAGGGTGCCGCTCTTGTGCTCGCGGTAGTCGGCATCGGGGTCGCCGATCACCTTGCCGGTGCCGTCCTTGGTGGCGTCGGAGGTCTTGCAGACCATCTCCGCGCAGCCGTCGCCGTCGAGGTCGTAGACGATGAACTGGGTGTAGTGGGCGCCGGCCCGGATGTTGCGGCCCAGATCGACCCGCCACAGGCGTTCGCCCGTGAGCTTGATGCAGTCGATATAGACCTCGCCGGTGTAGCCGTTGTGGGCGTTGTCGTGGGAGTTGGAGGGGTCCCATTTGATGAAGAACTCATACTCGCCGTCCCCGTCCACGTCGCCCACGGAGCAGTCGTTGGCCGTATAAACGGCCCGTTCGCCGTTGGGCATGATGCGCTCAAAAGGAGCTTGGATGGGGATGGGAATATAGCCTTCGGGAGCGCCTGCGGGCAGCACGAAGCGGCCCGACTTGCCCGCACCGGAGGCCGGCCGGACCTCATAGGCGGCCGCGGCCGCGGAGGCGTTGGCATCGACGAAGAAGGTCACGTCGGCGATGGGTTTGGGGTTGACCTTGACGCCGTCACGGAAGACGTTGAACTTGATGTTCGCGGGGTCCTGGCTCAGGTAGCGCCAGGTCACGAACACTTCGGTGGGGCTCTTGCGCACGGCGACGACGCCGCGCCCGAGGTCCTCCATCTTCAGCTTGCTGAAGTCATAGGCCGTCTGCGCCGTCGCTACGAGCGCGGCCAGGCAGAGAAACAGGATGGTCAGGAGTCTTTTTTTCATATTATACTGAACGGTTATTGGAAATCGAACCAGACTTTCATCCGGAGACCTTCATCGCCGGACTTGATGCGGATGTTGCCGGGCTGGCTGTGCGGGCCCTGCTGGGGGATGGGCTTGAAGCTCTTGATGGCCTGGATGTCGAGCAGCAGGGAGATGTCGCCCTCGGGCAGGATAGGGAAGAATTTGGTGAACGAGCCGGGGACCTCATCCGGGTTATAGACCTTCACGAAGAGGCCGTCGGTCTCGCTGTAGAGGGTGAGCGGAGCCGTGTCGGACTCGAGTTTCGCCCAATAGACGTTGCCGTGGTAGCCCTTGAACTCGGGATACTCGAGCTTGCCCTTGCCGGCGCGGCCGGTCACGGTCTCGTTGTAGCCCTTCTCCCAGAGGTCGATGTTGTGGCCCCGCTGGCGGTTTTTCCAGACGCGGTACGGCCCGCGGCCGAGCCACTGCATGCCCTTGACATTCTCTTTCGGATAGTCGAAGGTGAAGCCGAGGTCGAGGACGTCGGTGTCCATGAAGCCGTCATCGAAGCCGCCCCGCACCCCGCCGTTGTCGCGGTTGAGCAGGAGGGCGTCCATACCCAGCTTGCCGTCGGGCTTGAGCCGCCAGACGATGGAATCCACGGCGCCGAGGTAGCGGGCCACGAAGACGGCCTCATTGCCCTCGATGCGGGATTTCGCATCGACGAGGCGGTATTTGATGCCGACGGGGCGCATCTTGCCGAAGGGAACGGCCTTGCCGCCCACGCGGATCTCGCCGAGATCGCCCGTGTTGGCGTTGAAGTCCACTTCCACCTTGCCGGCGCTCAAGGTATGGATGGAGTCGCGCACCGCCGTGCGGGCCGCGCTGCCCGTGCCGAATACGCGGTGTGCGGCGAGGTAGTCGCCCGCGTAGTGGATCGGCCAGGTCCAGGTGCAGATGCTCTCGCCGTGTTCGTCGGTGGCTTCCAATTCCAGGAGGTCGCCGCCGAAGAAGCCGGCGGGCAGGTTCATATGCATGATGCCGGTGGTGCCGGGCATCAGGGCGGGCACCGGGATGCTGCCGCTCGCGAGGATGGTGGACGCGGCGCCCTCGGCGGGCGTGCCGAGCCGCTTGACGCGGTACTGCATCGTGCAGCGGTCGAGCTGCGTGAAGAGGTATTTGTTGGTCACGTAGAAGTCACCCTTCCAGGAAGGGGTGATCAGGAGCTTGCGGAACTGGATGGGGGCCCAGATCTCGCGGATGGCCCAGAAACTGCCCTCCTTCTCGCGGTAGGGACCCACGATGCCGTCGTTGCCCTGGTCCATGTTGGTGTCCAGGATGCCGTCCTTGTCGGTGCGGACCACGGCCTCGTCTACGAAAGCCCAGATGAAGCCGCCGGCGAAGAGCGGATGGGCGCTCCAGCTCTCCCAGAAATCCTCCAGGCCGGCGCCGCCGCCCTGGTCGGAATTGGTGTGCATGAATTCCGTGGGCATGAAGACCCGGTAGCCGTTGGTGAAGCGGGCCACGCCGGTCAGGTAGGTCGGGTAGTGGTGGGTGTCGAGGTCATCGAAATCCGCCCAGGGGTGGATGAGGTGGCGCTTCTGCGGGTCGAACTTTGCGAAGAGGGGATCGAGGTTCGTGTTCCAGCCGCCCTCGTTGCCGTTGTCCCAGATGATGACGCTGGGGTGGTTGACATCGCGCTTGACCATCTCTTCGACCAGCTGCGCGCCAACCACGTCGTCATAGCGGCCGTGCCAGCCGGCCAGTTCGTCGAGGTAGAAGATACCCAGCGAGTCGCAGGCGTCCAGGAAGTGGTCGTCCGGGGGATAGTGCGAGCGGATGGCGTTCATGTTCATCTGCTTGACCAGTTTCGCGTCGGAACGGCTGATCGCAGGCGAGGAGCAGCGGCCGCCCTCCGGATGGAAGACGTGGCGGTTCACACCCTTGAGCACCACCTTGACGTCGTTGACATACAGGCCGTCACGGGGCCGGAGTTCCACGGTGCGGAAGCCCACGCGGGTATTCACCTCGTGCAGGACATTGCCCTTGGGGCAGATAAGTTCGATCTTGAGCACATAGAGATTGGGATGCTCGCATTCCCAGGGCGCGATCCCGTCCCAGCGGAGGCTGTGGCGCTCCTGCAGCGGGAAGGTGCGGCTCGCGAAACTGCCCTGCGGTGCGGTCAGCGGGCTGAGGGAATAGCGCACGCTCGAGCCCTCGGGCGCATTCTCGACCTCCAGGTCCACGGTCATCGATCCGTCGGCGCGGGCGTCGATGGCGTGGTGGGCGATGTGCTCGGGGGCCGTGGCCGTCAGGTAGACGGGGCGGTAGATACCGCCGAAGTTCCACCAGTCGGCGCGGCGCTCGGCGTTGTTGACCGAGGCGTTGGCGGACTCTTTGTGGACGGTCACCTCCAGTTTGTTGGTGCCGCCATATTTGAGGAGTTTGGAGATATCGTAGGAGAAACGATAGAAACTTCCCTGGTGCACGGGCCCCGCGCTCTTGCCGTTGATGAGGACTTCCGTGTCCGTCATCACGCCTTCGAAGACGATGCGCACGTCGCGGCCGCGCCAGGAAGCGGGCACCTTGAAATTGTAGCGGTACTCGCCGTATTCGCTGAGGGGCCTGACGCCGAAGCCGGCGGAGAAACCGTAGGTGTATTGGCCATAGCCCTGGAGTTCCCACTGCGAGGGAACCTCGATGGTGCTCCATTTGCCGCTGTTCTGCCCGTCGGAGCAGCGGAATTGCCAGGTGCGGGTGTCGTCCAGGCCTGTACCGGACAGGTAGAGGGTTTGCGTTTGCTGCGCCATCGCGCCCAGACAGCCCAGGCTCAGCGCAAGCAGGCAAAAAAATCGGTTTAGCATAGGTATGGGATGTTTGGTATTATGGTGGTCTGTCATATCAATTAGTAAATATACGAAAGTTTTACGGACTATCCACCTTTTTTTGCTAACTTGCGCTTCGAAACGACAAATCTAAAACCATGGCACGCTCTTTCAAGGCTCTTTTAGCCGCATTTACCGCTCTCTTGCTCATCTCCTGCAACGCTTCTTCCTCCGACGATCCCTGGGCCCGCGCGGACCGCATCCTCGCCACGATGACCCGGGTCAGTTTCCCGGACCGGAGCGTGGACATCACCGATTTCGGCGCCGTCCCCGGCGACTCCACGAAACTCGCCACCGAGGCTATCGCCAACGCCATCCTGGCGATGAACCAAGCCGGCGGCGGAGTGGTCGTCGTGCCCGAGGGTACCTTCTGGACCGGCCCCATCACGCTCAAGAGCAACGTCAACCTGCACCTCGCCGACGGTGCCGTGTTGAAGTTCAGCACCGATGTGAAGCAGTATTTCCCGGCCGTGCCGTCCCGCTGGGAGGGCATCGACTGCAACAATACCCACCCGCTGATCTATGCCTACGGCGAGACCAACATCGCCCTGACGGGCAACGGGACCATCGACGGCTGCGCAGCCTACACCAACTGGTGGGGCCGCGGGCAGTGGACCGAACGCCGTCCCTGGCGGCTCAATCGCGACGACCCGAATTCCCCGATGATGGAGGGCTCCCGCGTCCGCCTGCTGGCCTGGGGCGAGAGCGGCGCGCCGATGTATGAGCGCACCTACACCGAGGTGGACGGCCTGCGTCCGCAGACCATCCATTTCAACCGCTGCACCACCGTCCTGATCGAGGGTGTGACCCTGCTCAATTCCCCCTTCTGGGTGATCCACCCGCTGATGTGCAACGACCTGACCATCCGCGGCATCACGGCCAACAACAACGGCCCCAACGGCGACGGCTGCGATCCCGAGTCCTGCAAGAACGTCCTCATCGAGGACTGCGTCTTCAACACGGGAGACGACTGCATCGCCATCAAGAGCGGCCGCAACGAAGACGGCCGCAAATGGGGCATCCCGTCTGAGAATATCATCGTCCGCAACTGCACGATGGCCAACGGCCACGGCGGCGTGGTGATCGGCTCCGAGATCTCCGGCGGCTTCCGCGGCCTGTTCGTGGAGAACTGCAAAATGGATTCCCCCAACCTGGACCGCGTGATCCGCATCAAGACCTCCACCGCCCGCGGCGGCGTGATCGAGGACATCCACGTGCGCAACGTCGAAGTGGGACAGTGCCGCGAGGCCGTGCTCCGCATCAATCTCAAGTATGAGATGAACGAGATCGCCAAACGCGGCTTCATCCCCGAGGTGCGCGACGTCACCCTCGAGAACGTAACCTGCCAGAAGTCCACCTACGGCGTCCGTTTCGATGGTCTGGACGAGGAAGTCAAGATCAACGACATCACCCTGCGCAACTGCAGTTTCGAGGGCGTCCAGCGGGATGCGGTCCTCCAGTCCGGTCTCGTCGGCCAGGTCACCTTCGACAACACCACCGTCAACGGAAAGGCGCTCTAGCGCCGGTCCGGCTACAATACGGAGACCCCCGGAGTTCATCCTCCGGGGGTCTCTGCATTTTCGGAAAACCGGGTTTACTTGTTGTTCTGGACGAAGAGCGGGATCTTCGTCAGGTCGACCATGACGAGGTTGAGGCGCTGGGCGTCGGAATAGTGGCCGCTCTGGAAACAAAGTTTGGTGCCGTCGGGGCTGAAGAACGGGTGGGCGTGGTCCGGCTGCATCTTGACGTCGGAAGCGATCTGGATGCGCAAGCCGTTGGCCACGTTGACGATCCACACGCTGCCGCCGAAGGTGTCGCCGCAGGCCCACTTGTTGTCACGCGTGGAGTTGCAGTGCCAGAAGCCGCGGCCGGTCAGCTGGGTGGTGCGGTCCTGGTCCATCTCGACCTGGCCGATCACGTCCACGTCGTCGGTGCGGAGGTTGATGCGGAAGATGCCGCTGGCCTGCTTGCGGAGGCGGTCCTGCCAGCCGAGGACGTTGAAATAAACATAATCCTCGGTGCCGAAGGTCTCGTGGGTCACCCAGTCGAGCGGGGTCTCCTTGTAGAGGGCCTTGTACTCGTTGGTGTTGGCATCGCAGTACCACATGCGCTGGCCCGCGTCGCCGCCGGTCTCGCAGCAGAAGAGGATCTCGTTGGGGCGGAAACGGCTGGCCTGGATGTGGCCGACGCGGAAGGGGACGTTGCGGATGAAGGTCACCTCGCCGGTTTTGAGGTTCATCTTGCGGAGGCCGCTCATGCCCTGGCCCACCTTGACGGGCTGGTCCTCGCGCGGCTTCTGGGCCACTTTCTCTTGGATGGCGAGTTCCTCATCGGTCGGCATCACGTTGCGGCTGACGGTGATGTAGGCGAAGGTGTCGTCGCTGTTGACGCACCAGCCGCCCGGCGTGCCCATCTCCTCGGATGTCGGGAAGACGCCGATCTTCTTGATATAATCATCCATCTTGCGGACCTTGTTCGGCTGGCGGTTGGCATCGGCGAAGAGCTTGTCCAGGTCCATCACATACATGGCCCACTGGGAATTATCCTGCATCCGGGGCATCTGGCCCTGCGGGGGCTGCTGTCCCTGCGGAGCGCCCTGTCCCATCTGGCGCGGGGTGCCGCCGTCGCGGCGGTTGATGTACAGGGTGTTGGCCGTGTTGCCGAGGAAGGCGGAGCCGATATTCCCCTCGGTGACCTGGATGATCCTGCCGGAGGAAACCTCGATCATATAAAACTGATTGGAGGACATCCGGCGGGTGCTGCCGTCGGGCATCGCGATCTCCTGTCCCTCACCGCGGGAGGAAGAGCGGAACAGCAGGTATTTGCAGTCCGGGGTCCACATCGGATCGGTCTGATAGAGGTAGCGGTCATTGAGCTCGGTCTTGGTCAGGACGGTGAGCTCGACCCCCGTGCCGGGATCCTTGACTTTCTGGGATTCGGAGGCTTTCCACTGCCCGAACTGGGCATGGGCGCTTGTCATCGCGGCCAGCAGGAAGGCCGCTGCAAAGAAAAATTTCTTCATGATAATACGGTGTTAATTGGTATTTGGATTACTGTTTGACGTCGTTGATGTAGGTCTCGATGACGGTCAGGTTGTCGACGGCGCTGCGGTCCCATTCGGCGCGGGGGGTCTGCACCTTGACGTGATCGAAAGTGATGTCGTTGAGGCTGTACTGCTCGTCCACGCGGCGCAGGCCGGCGAAGCTGCGGCACTCCAGGTCGAGGTCCTTGAAGACGATGTGCTCCCCGTAGGAGCGCGGGATGTCCTCGCGGCCCTTGAGATCGAAGAACTGGGTCCAGGGCGCACAGTTGATCACCGCCGCGCAGCTGCCCTTGACATTCTCGATGCGGATGTACTCGTAGTGCTGCGGGGTGTCGGGGCGCATCTTGAGCTGGAGCAGGGTCTGGCCCTGCTCGACGGTGCAGTTGCGCACGATGATGTTGCGGGTCTGGATGCACTCGCTGCCGCAGGTCACGCAGCTGCCCGTGGTGTGGTCGAAGAAGACATCCTCCACGAGGATGTTCTCGTTGGCGCCGTTGTTGGGGTCCTCGTCGGCCCAGGGGCCCTTGCCGCCCTTGAAGCAGACGGCGTCGTCATTGACCGTGATGCGGCAGCCCTTGACCAGCACGTTGGTGCAGGCGTCCAGGTCCACGCCATCCGCGCTGGCCGAACGGATCGGGGCGACGGGGGAGAAGAGCCTGAGATTCAAGACTTTGACGTGGTCGGACTTGTAGATGTGGCAGGTCCAGAAAGGGGAGTTCTGCAGGACGGCGTCGGCGAGGACCACGTTGGTGCTGTGCGAAACGTGCAGCAGGCGCGGGCGCTGCTCGTCCTTGTTGGTGCAGGCCGGATTCCACTGGCGGCGCAGGCGGAAAGCCTGCCAATACGGGCTGCCGTTGCCGTCGATGGTTCCGGGCCCCGTGAGGGTGAAGCCGTCCAGGTGGTCCACATTGATCAGGGCGGAGAAATACTTGCAGATCTCGCCCTCGATGCGGGTCTCGATGATCGGGAAATCGCCGATAAACTCACTGCCCTGGAGCACGGCGCCGCGGCTCAGGTACAGGTGCGTGCCCTGCTTGAAGAAGAGGGCGCCGGTCTTATAGACCCCCTCGGGGATCACCACCACGCCGCCGCCATCCGCGGCTGCTTTGTCGATGACGCCCTGGATCAGCTCGGTCTGCTTGCGGGAGGGGTCGCTGATGGCGCCGAAGTCCCGGATGTTGTAGGTCTTGCCGAGGGTCTCGGGCGCGGGTACTTCGGCGTTGAGGAACCATTCGGGAACGGGGGTGCCGTCCGGCCAGAGCAGGGGCTGCTCCTTGACTTTCTTGGGGGTCTTGGCTCCTGCCGGCAGCACGACGGCCAGCGCGAGCAGGGAGATCAGGATTCTTTTCATGGTATGGGGATTACTGTTTGGTGTCGTTGATGTAGGTCTCGACGACGCTCAGGTTGTCGATGGCGCTGCGCTCCCACTCGGGGCGGGGCGTCTGCACCTTGACGTGGTCGAAGGTAATGTCGTTCAGGGTGTACTGGTCGTCCACGCGGCGGACGTTCGCGAACGCGCGGCATTCCAGCTCGAGGTCCTTGAAGACGATGTGCTCGCCGTAGGAGCGCGGGATGTCCTGGCGGTCCTTGAGGTCGAAGAACTGGGTCCAGGGCGCGACCAGCAGGACGGCGGCGCAGCTGCCCTTGATGTTTTCCAGGCGAATGAACTCGTAGTGCTGCGGGGTGTCGGGGCGCATCTTGAGCTGGAGCAGGTTCTGCCCCTGCTCGACGGTGCAGTTGCGCACGATGATGTTGCGGGTCTGGATGCATTCGCTGCCGCAGGTCACGCAGCTGCCGGTGGTATGGTCGAAGTAGACATCTTCCACGAGGATATTCTCGTTGGCGCCGTTGTTGGGATCCTGGTCCGCCCAGGGGCCCTTGCCGCCCTTGAAGCAGACCGCGTCGTCATTGACCGTGATGCGGCAGCCTTTCACCAGGACGTTGGTACAGGCGTCAAGGTCGATGCCGTCCGCGCTGGCGGAGCTCCTCGGGGAATACAGCCGCAGGTTCAGGATCTTGACATGGTCGGATTTGTAAATATGGCAAGTCCAGAACGGGGAATTCTGCAGGGCGGCGTCGGCGAGGACCACGTTGGTGCTGTGCGAGACGTGGACCAGGCGGGGACGCTGCTCGTCCTTGTTGGTCCAGTTCTGTTTCCAGCGCGCCCGCATGCCGAAAGCCCGCCAGTAGGGGAATCCGTTGCCTTCGATGGTGCCGTTCCCGGTGAGGGTGAAGCCGTCCAGGTGGTCGATGTTGATCAGGGCCGGGAAGTAGCGGCAGACCTCCCCCTCGATGCGGGTGGTGGTGACGGGGAAGTCGAGGATCGATTCGCTGCCGAGCAGGACGGCCCCGCGCTTCAGGTGTAGGTGGGTGCCCTGCTTGAAGAAAAGGGCGCCGCTCTTGTAGATGCCCTCGGGGATCACGACTACGCCGCCGCCTTCCGCGGCCGCCTTGTCGATGACGGCCTGAATCGCGGCGGTCTGCACGAGGTTGGGATTGCTCTCGACGCCGAGGTCCCGGAGGTTATAGATCTTGCCGAGGCTCTCGGGGACGGGCACCTCGGCGCTGAGGAACCATTCGGGGACGGGGGTGCCGTCCGGCCAGAGCAGCGGCTGCTCCTTGACTTTCTTGGGGGTCTTGGCCCCTGCCGGCAACACCACGGCCAGCGCAAGCAGGGAAATCAGAATTCTTTTCATGACAATGAATGAAAACAAATATAGTTAATATCAAGTAAGAGCATTTAGCGTCTACTAAAAAGAGTAGAAAAGACTAATGATAATGAACAAAGATATGCAGAAGAAAAAGATACTATTAAGGCATCCTTTTTTATTCTGGCCTGATTGGTACTCTAGAGGAACTGCTGCTTCCCGGTGTTTCCCATATTTATCAATATTAAATTCGTTGTATCCATCCTTCCCGTAACCATGCCAGTCAAATCCGGCTTTATTATATTTGCTTTCTGTTTTTTTGTAATAACCATCTCTGTCAAATCCTCTTTTGTCCAATCCATCCGAATCATATCCTTCCCAATCATACCCGGATGAGTCATAAGGTGAAGATGTGTCATGGTGAATATGTGCTCGATCAAACCCTCTCGGGTCAAGCCCATCCTTGTCATATCCCTCTGCGTCATATCCATCGGGATCAAGACCATTCTCATCGATTTCCATCAACTCGGGTTGATCAATAGCGGAGAATTTATCAAACTCTGCAATATACTCCTTCCCGCAATGGGGACATCTACATAAAACGGTTAATACGACGGCGCCATTATTAATAATTCTTTCCGTAGTCATCACTTGGCCACAGTACCCGCATCTTGCAACGAATTCTTCCATTTTGGTATCAAATTAATCAACGTTAAGATTGTTTGGCCTATTCTTGGGATTTATCATACTGCCATACTTTTCTTTGTTTATCGGTGTCTTATCAAAAAGGTCCCCTTTCTGCCTGAAAGAACGTTTGACCTGATTGTATCGTGTATTGAGCACAATATCTATAGTATCTCCGGCAGATATTAACCAAGTCTCCTCATTGGAGACCGGAAGATAATCTATATGTTCCACATTATCCAACATATATTTAATCTCTATCGAATACTTGTTAGGTTTATAAAGTCTGCCTATATATCCCGTTCTAAGAACAACAGCTTTTGTGTAAAAATAATCTGAACCTCTATGAAAAAGATACCAATCTTGAAGAAGTGATAATAAGTAAAAGAAAACAAGAATCAGAGCGATCTTCAAAAAAAACAAAAGTAGCGAAAGGAATTCAGACCTACCTTCAGAAGACTGTTTTTGCTTGTTCTTTTTCGAAGTACTATTCTTAAACATACTCACTTTATTAATAGACCAGCGTGTCAGGATTATTGTCCACCAAATTCCGGGAAAAACAAATACCCCTTCAACTCATCATGAGATGGGTTATTGTAATTAAAAATAGATTGAGTCGTTCTTGATATGACCTCTTTTGATAATGCGGGAGCTTTCCCAAGAGTCTCATTTACTATTTTACGCTCAAGATAATCAGCTCGGGCAGCTTGTGCTGCTCCTTGAGATAATTCAGCGCGAGAAGCTCGAGTTGTTGAACGAGGACGGTTCTTGGCAATATTAGCATCAAGAATTGCTTGATGAGCAGCCTTCTCAGAACTATTCTTTGCGGCCATTGTTGCTGATTCTGAACCGAATTCAAGAACCTTTCCCATTACTGCATCAGAGATGGTGCCTACCGTTGCGGTAGAAAGAACTTCTTTAGTGTTATCGTTTATCTCCCACTTGTGGTTTGGAGTATATTCAACTCCAGCTTTAATCGTTTCGATAGCAAATGTTTTTCCGAGTTGTGCTATCGTAGTACCTTTAGAAACTGGAAGAGCAGACAGGATAACGCTTACAAAGTTTATCTCGCCAAATAACATATCATAACCTCGTAACCCATTGTTGTAGTTATCAAAAACCTGCATTCCATAATCCAATGCGGCGAAAACGACCGGCCACGGAATTCTTCCATCTTTGTCGATCATTCTCATCGGATTCCCTGCGCAGAAGAGGTAGAGGGAGTGGTTGTAGTATTTCTCCGCCATGGGGTCCTGGGAGAGCCATCTTCCGAGAGCGGGGTCGTAGAGGCGGGCGCCGAAGTCGTAGACGTTGAAGGAGGCGGCGGGGTTCCATTCCTTGCTCTGGTACTTCTCAGGTTGGAGGTCCGTACTTGAGCCCGTGGGCAGCGGGCCGCCGAGCGGGTAGTAGTCGTCGGTCTCCAGGACCGTCCCGGCGTCGTCCACGACGGCGCGGACCGAGCCCAGGTGGTCCCGGATGAAGTGGCGCCTCGCGGTGTTGCCCGTGGCGAGGTCGACATAGCCGCCGTCGAGGCGCAGACGTTTCGCGCTGCGGGTGCCGCTGCCGACCTTCTCGAGGACCAGGTCCCCGACCCAGTCGATGGTGGTCGTCGTGGTGGTGCCGCCGCTCTTGACGGCCCTCACCTCGCGGAGCTTGGTGCCGTCGGCGGCGTAGAAGTAGTTGACCGTCGAGCCGGTCGAGAAGGTGACGGTCTTCGGGAGGTCGATCTCGTTCCAGGTGATGGAGGTTATTTTCCGGTTGGCGTCGGAGATCAGCGCACCGTTGGAGTCATAGGTGTACTCGGTGGTCTTGTTCGCCCCGTCCGTGAAGTGGAAGCCGCCGGCATACGGGCTGGCGGAGGCTCCGTCCGTGACCTTTTTGAGTTTGTTGCCTGTCCGGGTGATGGAGAGGCTGTCCACGCGTCCCCAGGTGGAGGCGCCGGTGCGCCCGAAGCGCTGCATCGAGATGATGTTGCCGTTGCGGTCGTAGCTGGTGATCCGCTCGGAGTAGTGGTTGTTCTGGGTGGAACCTTCCCGGTAGTTGGCGTTCTTGAGCCGGTGGAGGCCGTCGTAGGTGAAAGTATAGGCTTTGCGGGTATCGTTCGCGCAGCGCTTCCAGCCGGAGGCGGAGACGTCGGAGCCGTAGGTGTAGGAGAGGTCCTGGATGAAGTTCGGGTGGGAGATGCCGGTGGTACGGCTGCGGATGTCGTAGGTGTAATTCTCGGCATTGGTGGTACTCCCCGCGAGCTTCCTGGCCGCGAGCCGCCCCAGGTTGTCGTAGGTGTAGGTGGCGAGGGTCGCCGTCGCCGTTCCGGGCAGCGAGAGGGTCTCCGCGGTGAGGCGGTCGACGTGGTCGTAGGACCAGGTGCGGGTCTGGCTGGCCGGCACGCCGCTGACGGAGGAGCTGCGGGTGGTGACGGCGGTGGCGGGCTGCCCGGTGTAGGTCCAGGTCATCTCGCGTGTATCATAGCCCAGGCTATCGTGATGGCCTATGATCTCTTTGGTGACCTGTCCGCGGCTGTCGTAGTACCAGGCGCGGGGGACGTAGCCGGAGGCGGAGGCCCCGAGCACGCGCAGTTCCTGCCCTGTCTGGCGCCCGATGCACCAGGAACCCGTGGAAGGGAAAGTGGCGCCCGGGAAGAGCGTCGTCCCGGCGAAGGAATAGCCGTCGTAGTAGTTCGTCTTCAGGACAACCGGGGATGCGGTATTGTCCTGCCCGGTGCATTCCCCCTCGGTGACCACGCGCCCGAGATTGTCGTAGGTATAAAAGAGCCATCGGTTGGTCCCGGCGTCCCTCCTGCGGCCGTCCTGGACATAGGCCGGGCGGTCGAACGCGTCGTAGACGTACTGGACGTAACCGGCTCCCGGCAGCTGCTTCCGGGTGAGGTTGCCCCGGTCGTCATAGGTGTAGCGGAAGGAGAATGCGGAGAGGCTGGCGTCGATCTGATATAGTGGCTGAAGGACGAAGCGGAGTTGCCCCCGGCCGTCGTAGACGTAGTAGGTGTCGCTGTAGAGGGAGCCGTTGACCTGCCGCGTCATCACGGTCCGTCCGAGCTTGTCCGTGAAGGTGAGACTGACGGCGCCGTCCTCGTCGGTGGCGCGGACGACGGACAGGGTGCCGGCGGCATAACAACCGTTTGCACCAAGTGAGGAGCCGTTGACGAAGTAGTACTTGCAGGCCGTAACACCCTCATCCGTGTTGCCGAGCCATTCGGTCCGGACGGGATACCCGCCGCCGTTGTCGGCGTACCAGGCGGCGCCGGGGCCGTAGGCGTACGGGACGCGGTCGAGGGCGGAGGCCTCGTAGACGCTTTCCGAGAAGGCGCGCGGGCCGTCGGTGGAGCCGTAGGTCTGGCCCGCCAGGGTGGGGAATCCGTCCGGGGTCGTCAGGTCGGCGGAGATCGGGACGGGCAGCCACTGGCGCGTCTGGCGTCCGGCGAGGTCATACTCATTGAAGCTGAGCAGGTTGACGCCCAGGGCGCTGGCACCTATGCGCATCTCGAAGATGGACCGCCCGAGGCCGTCATAGTACTGGTAGGTCCGGATGCGATCTGTATTGGACGGCTGTGCGTTCTTCTTTACGGAGCGGAGGACGCGGTTCGGGGTCCAGCTGCTCCCGGAGCCGTAAGCGAAGTCATAGCCGAAAGACTCGATCTCGCCCTGGTCGTCTGAGACCGTGGTCAGGCGCCCGAGGGCATCGTAGGTATAGGATTTCGTCGCCCCGTCGGGCGAGGTCTCGGAGAGAATGCCGACCCCCGGGGAGTAGGTATAGGTGGTGACGAGATGCGGGTCCGAAGCCAGGGACGGCGGCGAGACGATGGCCGAGCGGAGGGAGTTCAGGTATGTAGCGGCATTGGATGTCGTACTGGACGCCAGGTTGTTGATAAGCGTCGTGCCTGCGGTGTTCTGCACCTGCGACCAGGTCAGCCCCTCGATCATCGCCACGGGATAGCGGCTGCCGTATCCCCAGAGGAAGGTGAACTTCCGATCATCCACGGTGGTGGCATGGCGCAGGTTCCCGGCGGTGTCGTAGTTGTCGTAGGTGATCAGGGTGCGGGTGGTGGTGTCAAGCGTCTCCTTGAGCGACGCGGGCAGGTACATCGAGGTGTTGAAAACACCGTAGGTAGTCTCGCGGGTGCGTTGGAGCGTGCCGTCGTAATAATATTTTTCCTTGACAGGAACGTCCACCCGGTTGGCGGCGGTCATGGCCGTGTAGGGCGATGACGACAACTCGAAGGGATAGGTATAGTCCGTCCGGGCGACCTTGCCGTCGCTGTTGGTGACGGACTCCCGGATGGGTCTCAGGGTGCGGAGGCTGTCGTCGAGGGTGTAATCGGTGGCGATGGTGACACCCGTGATGTGATCCCGGACGGTCTTTCCTGTCGAAACCCTGGGCCTGCGGTAGGCCCGGCAGTTGGTGAACACGAAACTGTCCCAGTAGTCGTTGTGGTCTAGGTACGGGGCAAAATCCGCATTGTAATAATTCTCGTAGATGACGGAGATTCCCCTGCGCGCGATACGCACGCCGGTGGTGAAGTACGGATGGGGAGGCAGCGGTTCGTCATATCCGTAACTCTCGGTCAACTGTTTGGTATAGGTGCCGTCGGCATTCCTTTTCCAATACTCCTTCTCGGAGAGCAGGGCCCGGATGTTGCCCTCGTCGTTGTTGTACTCGTTTGAATAGTAGCGGACAGGCAGCGGTGGCAGGTAATAGTCTTCGTCAGATCCCGGGTAGGAGTACTCGGTGTCGAGGATATAAGTGTAGACGTTCTTGCCGAGGTTGGAGGCCGCTGTGCCCCCGACATACTCGGTGACGGAGAGGTAGTTGACGGGGCTTCCGCTGAACCCGGAAAGAGGCAGGATCGGAGAGGCCGTGGCGAAGAAGTGCTCGCGGGTGGCCGTAAAGACCATCCCGATAGGGATCTCCGGATTGAAATAATAATGGACATCCTCGTTCCAGCAGAAGAGTTCGTCCGTGATCTCGGTGCTTCTTTCGGCATCGGCGTACTCATAGGATCGCTTCTCCAGCAGGGTTCCGTCGTAGTCATAGTTGGCTATGGCGGCGACGCGCAGTCCCCCGACGAGGGTATTGCCGACGCGATTGGCTTCCAGGGTGAAGGTAGTCTTGCCCTTGGTGGGGTAGGTGATGCTCTCCAGGGAGCACATCTTCATGTAGTATTCGACGGAGGAACGGTCGGCAGTCGTATATCCTGGAACGATACCATCCGGGATGAGATGCACGGATGTCTTGCCGTTCCAGTATCCCCAGTAGTCTTCATAGGATCGCTCACTCCCGTTGATGGGCGCATTGTAGTGTTCCGGCGGGGTGAGACTGTTGTAGGAGAAGGCCCAGGTCTCGGCGGGGCTGGTGGCGGAAGCATTGCCCCGGACGGTCAGCCCGGAGAGTTTGAGGCGGTAGTTGCGGGCGTTGGTGCCGAAGTAACCGTTGTTGTCGAGGGTGATATGGCGGACGGGGTTCCCTCCCTCGGAGACGGAGATGGCAGTCATCCGCATAGGCTGCGCATCCTGCCGGTCGGCGGTGTAGGAGATCGATACGGTGACACCGTTCCAATTAATCGCGGTCAACAGGGGGGCATTATAGACATAGGCTTGGAAGGGCTCGAGGAAAGTAGAGATATTCTCTGTCTCTTCATGGGTGAATAAAACCCCATACTCACTTTCCTGCCACCAGTAGACATTGTCTCCGAACTCATAGGATTCGGAACGATACCGGACCTGGCACATGCTGTTGAGTCCGTAGGTGAAGGTGATGACGTTGTGCCGCTCGCCGGTGACGATGGAGGAGAGGTAGTAAGAGCCGATATACTGTCCGGCGCTTCCTCCGCAGAGTTCAGTAGTTTCAAAAGTATAGACGGTGCCGTCGGTGTCGGTAATCTTGTATCCGGTGGTAGTCTCCTCGATGCGGATGGGGTCATGCGGGACGGCGTAGATGCTGCGGTCGGAGGAGTCGTAGCGGAAGATACCGGCCTTGCCGGGGAAGTTGTAGGCGTAGCGGTCTGTCTCGGAGTCGTAGGCGGCGAATCCGGACAGGGCATATTCCCACCAGTCATGGCCGTTGCCGGAACCGGATCTGCTGGCGGCAAGTTCCTGCTCTGCCTGGGCCCTGTCCTTGAAATAGAGGTCGTACCAACCTCCGTATCTGTCCGGGACGGCCCGGCAGGTGCGTGAGATGACGCCGCCGGCGTTGAGCACCCAGCCCAGCCCGACGGGAGTGGAGACGTCGGTGACCTTGATGCCGGAAGCGTGGTAGGAGAGGGAGATGGGGAGCTGGTAGTCCCCGGTGTCGAGGGTGTAGAGGGGGATTTCGATCTTCGGGACGCCGGTGGAGTAATCGACGGGATACTCGCCATACCGTGCATACGCCGCCGACTGCGGGCTGGGATGCATCACCGACTTCAGCAGGTCATCGGCCACGGAACGCGTCCTGTCCGGCCGCGAAACCCGGGCCGTATCCGCGATGGCGAGCGTGTCCCGGCGAACGATGGTGACTTGCGCCAGCGTGAGGAACTGGTTAGATGCAAGTACTATTAGAAAAATAGACGCCAGAAGAACCCGTTTCATAGATATCTAATGTTTAGGCGTGTATTTGAAGTTCTTGAATTGGGTGCGGGAGAGGGTGGTGCGGAAGCCGAACCAGCCGCGCTGGAGCGGCTCGGGGTCGGTGTAGTCGAAGAGGGTCTGTCCGTTGATGGTGTAGCTGACCCGCCCGTTCTCGCAGGCGAGGCGGATGTGATACCAGTGGTTGGGCTGCAGCAGGTGCTCCGGGTCGGAGTACTCCTGGAGCAGGGCCGGGTTGGGCATCCCGTTGTAGCGGCGGAAACGGGTGGTGGTGTTGTGGTTGCCGCCGTAGCCGACATAGTAGAGCTGGAGGGTGGCGCAGTTGGCGAAAACGCCGCGGCGCTCCGCGCTGCGCGCGAAAATGTCCTCCGCGGCCGGGTCCGTGGCCATCCAGAAGCAGTTCAGATCGCTCAGGCGGTCGCCCTCCCGCTCCTGCATCACGCGGGCGTCGTATTCGATCACCCCGTCGCCCTCGAGGGGCTTGCGGTACCACATCGTCAGGCCCTTGGGCGCGAGCAGTTCCACGGCACCGTCGACGAAGTCCACCCGGTAGTCGGGACTCTCGGACTCGACCATCCACCAGGTCTCGAAAGATTTGCTGTCCAGACCGGCGGGGTATGGCTGCCCGCCGGACAGAAGCCAGGCCATCCCGGCGCCGAGCAGCAGGACGAGCGCGCCGGAGACGATGCTGATCTTGGTCGTCTGTTTCATTTATTGCGGCAGTTTTTCCTTGAATTCGATCTCGACGATGCGCAGCTCGTTGCTGGGCTTCTCGGCCCCCCGGGCCTTGTAGAGGTCGAGCTCCCCGGCGGCCGGGGCCACCACTTCGGTGATGGCGCCGAAGGCATCCGCCTCGGCGGCGGAACCCTTCAGGCGCAAGGTGATTTCCTGCGTGGAGACAGGCTTGACCGGGATATGCACGTAGCCCAAGCTCCGCTCCGTTTCCCCGCTCCAGATCAGTTCTTTTCCGGCCCAGATCTCGATGGGGTAGGAGCGCATCCGCCAGCCCGTGAACTTGACGCAGACGTCGTCGATGGTGGCCGGGCGGGCGAGCCGGTATGTGATCCAGCCCGTGGCGAGATTGCCGTCGTTGGTCCACTCGCTGAGTTCGTTGTCGTCCCAGCTGGCCTCGGCCTTGTCGGCATTCGCGCCGGCCGTGGCGCCGGCGATCGGCACATCGACCGCGCGGTCAACGTAGGAAGGTGTCCGCGGGGTAGGCCCGCGATCCAGCCGGCCGGGCAGTTCGTTGCCGGGGATGTAGGTGGACAGGCCGCCCTTGACCTCGAACGGCAGCGTCTCGAAGCTCACGGAGGCGCTCTTCAGGCCCGGCGCCGATGCGGTCAGCGTCACGCGGCCCGCCTTCGTGGTGGAGCGGAGGATGGCGCGGTTCACGCCGCACTCCACCGGGAAGTCCTTGGCGAGGATGTAGTTGTCCGGGCCCTGGGCGATGCCGCCGCGCCACTCCGCGGGACCCTGCAAGTCATAGTGAATCATATCATTGGCGAGGGGACAGCGGCGGCCCTGCGCATCCACCACCTCGATCTGGACCAGGGCGACGTCGGCCCCGTCGGCCCGCCAGCCGCTCGGATCCTCGATCTTGGTCAGTTTGATCGCTGCCGGGGCTCCGACGGTCTCGAGGCTGTAGCGGGCCATTTCGCGGCCGCCGTCATAGCCCACCGCCTCCAGCTTGCCGGGGGCGAAGGCGACGTCTTTGTATGTGAAGAGGAAATGATATTGCTGTTCAGGGGCGGGGAGTTCCCGGCCGTTGAGGAAGAGTTTGACCTCCTCCGTGTTGGAGACCACATAGACGGGCTTGACGGTCCCGGCGTCGTAGTTCCAGTGGCCCACGATATAGATGCGCGGATGCTCGATGTCCACCCAGCCGTCCCACATCACCTGGTGGGCGAAATAGGTATCCTTGGGGATGCGGAGCGGGTCCACGTTGCCGCTGCGGCGGTAATTCTCCACCCCGCGGAAATGGGTGTTGGAGTCGGAGAAGATGATCTTCACGCCGCCGCTGCTCACGCGCGTTCCCGTGCCGGGGCGCTCGCGCCAATAATCGTACCAGCGGGCCACGTGTTCCACCACGAATCGGTCCTGGTTGTGGTTGTAGGCGGCTGCGCTGCCGGGAATATAGGCGTTCTGGGCAGCAGACCAGACCATGTTGTTGCCTTCTCCCTCCTTGTGGCCGGGATAAGACCAGTCGTCCCAGTATTTGCGGAGGGCCTCGTCGCGGCAGTACTCCATCGCCCACATCGGGGAATGGGAACTCTTGTTGATGTAGAGCATCTCGCCGCCGTACTCGGCCTCGCGGATGTCTAGCATCTCACGCGAGCCGATGGCCCGCCCGCCGTGGGGGTCGTACTGGTCGCGGATCGCGCGCATCTCAAGCATGTGCTCGCGGCTGATGGACTCGTTGCCGCACTCGTAGTAGATGATCGAAGGGTTGTTGCGGTTGTAGATGATGGCGTCGCGCATCAGGGCCTTGCGCTGCTCCCATTGCACGCCCTGGGCATCTTTTTCGGCATCGCCCGCCTGCATCGACATCATCAGGCCCACGCGGTCGCAACTCTCGATGTCCTGCTTCCACGGGGTGACGTGCATCCAGCGCACGGTGTTGGCGCCACCCTCGACCATCAGGCCGTTGGAATAGTCGCTCAGCCACGCGGGGACGCTCATCCCCAGCGCGGGCCATTCGTTGGAGGTCCGCTGCGCAAACCCCTTCACCTGCAGCACCCGGTCGTTGATCCAGATCTTGCCTTCCTCGAAATGCGTCTTGCGGAAGCCCGTGCGCGTGGTCACCACGTCGAACACGGCGCCGTCGATCACGATGGCGGTCACCACGTCGTAGAGATAGCCGTAGCCCCAGCTCCAGAAGTGCAGGTCTTCGGCCTCGATTCCGGCGCGGAGGGTAGTGGTCTGCCCGTCCCCGACCGTTACGGGGCGGCCCTGGACGGCCTTCAGGACGGTCCCGTCGCGGTCGACCAGCCGGACGGACAGGGTCGCCGTCTGGTCGGAGCCGGTCTCGTTGCGTACCTGGGACTCCACGTGGATCAGGGCCGTGCGCCCCTCCGTGTCGATTTCGGTGGCATAGATGTACACGCCGGTGGTGCCGAGGTTGCTGTACAGGGGAAGGGTCTGGTAGAACGGGTCCAGAACGTGCAGCCAGACATTCTTCGTCAGGCCGCCGTAGTTGGCGTTGAAATTCTTGTCGCTCCACTGGTATTTCACGCCCGTACCGCGCTCGGCGTAGTTCCAGTCGTTGTCCACGCGCACGGCGATGACGTTCTGCCCGGAGCGGATGCAGTCGCTGATATCGAAACCGAAGGCCATCACCCCGTTCTCGTGCTGCCCGACCAGCTTGCCGTTGACATAGACGTCCACGCCCTGGCGGGCGCCCTCGAACTCGAGGAAGACTTTCTTGCCCTCCGAATCCTTGGGCAGGGTGAAATGCTTGCGATACCACATCACCGTGTCGGTGAGGTCGTGGATGTCCACGCGGAAGGCCTCGTCTTCGTTGAAGGCGTGGGGAAGGGTCACCTTCTCCCAGCCCGAATCATTGAATCCGGTCGTGCTGGCGGCGGGAATATCGCCCACCTTGAGGAGCCAGTCGCTGTTGAAGTTGTATTTCTGCCGCGCGCCGGCGCACAGGGTGGCGAAAAGTGCCAGGATGAGGAGCAGGGATCTCGGTTTCATACGCTGTGGTCTTTTAATTCTGCTAATGTAATGATTTTTGCGCGGAAAACAAAGGAGGCGCCCCAGCTCGGAGCGCCTCCCGGTAGAGAATCTTCCGGATCCGGATTATTAATTCATCGTGCTCTTGAAACCGTAGCCATTGGTCAGGCCGGTGGTCTCGCAAGTCGTCTGGTTCATCGGGATGAGGTAGATCGGCGCCTTCTTGGCGGCATAGTCGGCATCGGTGTAGCCGATCATGAACTCAGAGGTCCATTTGGCTTCGATACCGGCATCAGGGGCGAGTCCGAGCCCGCCTTGCGTATAAGAGCCAACGCCCCAAGGCGTCTTTTTGTAACCGCGGGCTTCCAGGGCAAGCGCTTCGGCCGAGTCAGGCTCGATATGCTTGAACATACCCATGATAGCCAAGTTGGTCATATCTTCAACAATGGTACCTTTGTAACCGTCTTCATCAGCCACTTTCTTCCAGTCATCGTGCTGGCCGCGCCAGCTCGGATACAACAGGGCATATTCGTCGGAGTTGGGATCCAGGCCCTCAGGGCACTGGGCGGTCAGACGATAGCCCAGGACTTGCTTGCCATCCATCATCTTGGTCCAAATCCAGGCAGGGAACTCGTTGCCGTTAGGATATGCGACATAGCCGTTGGTCTTCATTTCGTTCATATGATCGATCAGCGTCTTCCGGTACTCGACAGCGACCTGTGGGAGTTTGCCGGTACGGATCAAATCCCAGCGGCGAAGCGTCTCGCCCACGAACTCGAGAGAGCGCTCCTTGATGATGGCCTCGAATACGTCACCGCCCACAGAGGCGAGCAACTCGTTGTACTTGGCATCCTGGATGTCGTCCGCGAAGGCGCGGTTGTGGATCTTCTTGAGTTCGGTCGCAGCCTTGGCGTTGTCACCGTTCACGGCATAAGCCTCAGCAAGCATCAGGATGAGGTCAGCCTGGCGCATATACACGTAGTTGATACCGGACTTGATCTGGCGGGCATCCGGGTTCTCCTGACGGTTCAGGTCATACTTGTTCATGCCGACGCCGATCGTGATCTTATTGCTCAAAACATAATTATAGATAACCTCCGCGCCGCTGCCGGTGGAACCTGTCACGCTCAAAGAGGCGTCGCGGCGCAAATCCTGGGGATCGAACCAGCCGTAAAGGACTTCAGGATAAGAACTGGTCTGGGCATTGGTCTTCGGAGGATAGGCAGTAGAGCCGCCATTGGAGGCACGGCCGAAGTTATAAGCCATACGGCCGCCCGTTTCTGCACGCATAGACCATTCGAAGATGCTCTCTTCGGGCATCACGAGTTTGGTGACTTGGTCGAAGTAGTACTGGAACGGGTTGTTATATACACGTTTTGCATCTGAACGCGGATCGACTGTCGTCAATGAGGCACCGGCCGGCTGGTTGACACCTTTCTCAAGATAGGGAATAGCCTTTGTATAGAAAGACTTCCAGTCAGAACGGCGGCCATACGCGGCTTTACGGGCAGGGTCTGTTCCCCAAACTTCATACGTGTAAGGTTTCCCATCCTCATTCACATAGAAATCGTCGCCCAGATCCATACGGCGGGTCTGATAGGCGGCCGCCATGAAGCAGAGACGGCCGATCAGACCGTCGGCATAGTTGCGGGTCATCTGGTCAGGAAGGTGGTTGTTGTCGCCCATGGAGTACATCCACTTCTCGGCTTTCTCGACGGCAGCGATTTCCCGTTCGATGACGAGGTCGCGGTTCGTGAGTTCCTTGAGGTCCTGGCCGACTTCATTCTCTGTATAATAGATGCAGTCGCCCCAGTGCATGACGATCTCATAATACATCGTGGCGCGCATGCAGTAGGCCTGGCCGAGCAGGTCGGACCAATCGTTCGGAGCGGAAGCCAAGATGGATTCGATATCTTCTTTCGCAAGGATATTCGCAATCACCTGGTTCGCTTTGGAAAGGGCGCCGTAATAGGTGTCCCAGTAACCCTTGAACGAACCGTTGATATTGAATTCTTCAACGGTATACGAAGGGCTGCCACCATAAAGGAGAGATGCGCCTACAAGATCCGCCACGATACCGATGGAGCAACGGTCCGAATCGGAACCAATGTCATCCAAGTTGGTCGGCAGACCGGATGTGATGGAATTTGTGATGGAATTGAAAGCGCCGTAAAGCACAGTCCTGGCGGTTTCAATACTCGAGAAGACAAAGTTTGCATCCACCGTACTCGGGGAGTTGGCGCTGAGGTATTCTTGGCAGGAGGCCAGCGACAGAGCCGCGACGGCCGCCATCAGGATATGAAAAATCTTTTTCATGGTCATCAAATGCTACAGTTCTTTAGAAAGTGACATTCAAACCGAGGGTGTAGGTGCGGGAGAGCGGATAGCTGCCGTTGTCCACACCCGGCGTCGTGGAGCTGCCGCCGATGCTGACCTCAGGGTTGAGGCCCGTGTAGCGGGTCAGGGTGAAGAGGTTGGTTGCGGAGAAGTACACGCGGGCGCTCTTCATCATCACCTTCTTGGCGATGTTGTTCGGCAGAGTATAGCCGATGCTGAGGTTGCGCAGGCGCAGGAAGGAAGCATCCTCGAGATATTTGTCGACCAGGTAGCCAACCATGGAAGTAGGAGTCCACATCGTAGCGTTGGCGTTCATCGCCTTCAACTCATTGGGATCCTGGACAAACTCAATGTCACCGTTGTTCCAACGGTATGCGGAATAAGCACCGGACACGAAGGCAAGACGGTTGGCGCCTTGCCGGTTGTCCTTGGAGCCGTAGGTATTCATCAATGCCTGGTAGTTCATGATATGGCCGCCGAGCACATAGTTGAAGTTGGCGGTCATGTCGAACTGACGCCAGCGAGCCTGCAGGTTGAGCGCGCCGGATGCCGGAGGAGTCATCGATCCGAATTTGTAAGTATCATCCTTGTCGAGGACGCCGTTGCCGTTGAGGTCCTTGAACTTGATGACACCAGGGAAAGCTTTCTGCGTGGCGGGAATCTTGAAAGGACCCCAATAGGAGTCATCCCGGTAATCGGGAACACCCTCTTTCAGGGTATAGACGCCGGTTGCAGCATCGTAGTTGAAGTCGTCGGTGGTATACCATCCGTCATAGGCATAAGCCATGATCATACCCATGGGGCTGCCTTCTTCAATATAATACTCTCCACTGGCAGGACGGTGCTCGGAGTTGGACCAGGAGCTGAAGTTCGTGGTCTTGACGGCAGGATCGATATAATCGACACGGTTGAGGTTGTACTGGAACACGAGGCCGGCGCGCAGGGTGAACTCGCGGTTGCGGACGATGTCGCCGTTCAGGGTGAGCTCGAAACCGCGGTTGGAGACGGTACCCAGGTTCTTCCACTGGGAGGTATAACCGGTCGATCCATTGATCGGGACGTTCATCAGCAGGCCGTCGGTGACGATATAGTAGCCTTCGATGGTGCCGTCGAGACGATCGTTGAAGAGGCCGAAGTCCAGACCGAGGTTGGTCGTGTAGGTGTTCTCCCACATGAGGTTCGGGTTCTGCATCATGGTCTTGGGATAATAAGACTGGAGGTAGTCGAGCTCGGTGTCGTAGCGCTGGCTGCTGATGGTGGTAGCGGTGTTGCCGCTCAGGCTCCAGGTCTCACGCCACATATTGGCGCCGATGGAGTCGTTACCGGTCACACCCCAGGAAAGACGGAGTTTCAAGTTGGAGAGCCAGTCCTTGGTGCCGGACATCCAAGGTTCGTCGATGATACGCCACGCAAAGGCCGCTGCCGGGAAGAAACCCCAGCGGTAGTTCGGAGCGAAGTTGGCGGAACCATCGGCGCGGAACGTCAAGGTCAGCAGGTAGCGGTCCATCAACGAATAATTTGCACGCGTGAAGAAGGAGACCGAACGTCCGGGGGTGCCGTAGCTGGTGCTGAAATCTCCAGCCTCAGTATATTGGTTCATGAATGCGAAGGTGCGCTCCCGGTCGAAATTGTCCGGATAATCATAGGCGGAGAAGGACATGCTCTGGCTGTCGGACATGCGCATTTCGTTACCGATCATGATGTCGGCGCGGTGGTTCTTGTTGGAGAACGGAATCTCATACTGGATGGTCGTATTCCAGTTCAGCATGCTGCTCTCACCGCGGCTCAGGGAAGCGGAGTGCCGGGTGTTGCCATAACCCTTGGAATAGCCTTCGTTGCGGGTGAAACCCTTGCTGAGTCCGAGTTCGGTACGCAGGGTCAAGCCCGTCACAGGACGCCAGTTGATGGAGCCGATGCCGCGGAAGTTGTGGTTGGAGGAGTTGGGCTCGTCGTTCCAAGTCAACTCGATAGGATCGTAGGCTTTATCAATATAGGAGAGACCATTACCGAAGCCTCCCACATTGTCCCCATTTCCGAGAGGTTCCAGGGGGCGGTACTGATAGAGGGAACCCTGGCGGCCGTTGCTGCGGCTCTTCGAGGTATTGTACGCCAGATTGAGTTCGAAGTCCAGATTATCAGTAAGTTTCAGGGAATTGCGCAGATTGGCGTTGATGCGGCGATACCAGGAGTTGATGACCGTACCGTCATCGTAGGTATAGTTCATCGAGAACATCGTCCGGCTGCGCTTGGTGCCGTTGCTGATGGTCACGTTGTGGTTGTGCGAAATACCCGTCTTGAGAATATCGCGCTGCCAGTTGTGGATCGACATCTTCGCGTAATCGTTATAATGATTACCGTTCTGTGCACCGATACCATAGAAGTTGGCGATATTCGAGTAGTAGTTGTAAGACTGGTCCTTGGCATAGCCGAGGGTGAACTTCAGGTAATCAAGCGGCTCCATCACATCGTAGATCTCCGTGGAGGAGTCCTTGATCTGCACATAGCCGCTGTAGGACACGCTGGTCTGGCCTTCGATGGCGTTCTTCGTGGTAACGAGGATAACGCCGGAGGCACCGCGGCTACCGTAGATGGCGGTGGCGGCGGCGTCCTTCAGGACGTTGATGCTCTTGATCTGGTCGGCAGGGACGTTGGAGAGGCTGCCCGGGAAACCGTCCACGAGCACGAGGGGCTCATTGGAGGTGTTGATGGACTTGTTACCGCGGACGCGGATGGTCGGGCTGGAGCCAGGAGCCTGGTTGCCTACCGAGACCACCACACCGGCCATCTTGCCCTGCAGGGCCTGGCCCACGTTGGAGACCGGGATCTCCAGGTCCTTGGAGCCGACGGCGGTGACGGAACCGGTGAGATCCTTGACCTTGACGGTACCGTAACCGATCACGATGGTTTCCTCGAGCATCTCCGCATCGTCGGAGAGCTTGAAGTCATAGACATTCTTTCCGGCGACGACGGTGAAGTTCTGGTCCACGAAGCCGATGCAGGAAACGGTGAGATTGGTACCCGCAGGAACGCTGAGTTCGTACTTGCCGTCGAGGTCGGTGACCGTGCCGGTGGTGGTACCGGGGATCATCACGCTCGCGCCGATGACCGGCTGGCCGGACAAGTCGACAATCGTTCCCGAGATTCTCTGCTGGGCAAACGCCACGGAGCCCGCCACGAGGAGGAGCAGCGCTGCCAGCGCAATTCTGAGATGATTCTTCATCATTGGGGAATTTTTGGTTAAACTTATGGTTATAATGAGGTTATAGTCTTTATGTGTGCGCTATTATTAAATATAATGTCGCAAATATAGTAAAATTTATCGCAGATGGTAACATCTCCCCATGATTTTCGTCGGCGCTCTCCCTTGGCTGCAGCACATAATTATCTTATTAAAAATTCACCATAAATTCACATATATTTATGAAACTACTCACTTATTATGAATTCATACGCGTATATTATAAAAATGAAGCAGAACGATGAATTGTCCTGCTTCTGAAAAAAACTGACAGTCCCGGTCCGGGGTGCTATTCCATATAGAAACGCTCGTCGAGCGGGATGGAGACCGGGGAGTTGTCAGGATTGACCTCCATGATGTCGGCCATGTAGTCCCACCACTTCTGCACGATGGGATTGGCGCCGAGATCCTGGGAGCCCTCTTCTCCCTCGACTTCCTGATAGGCGAACAGGATGTTGGTATCCTTGTCCCACCAGATGGAATAATTCTTCACGCCCGTGCCCTGGAGCAGGGCCTTGAGCTCCGGCCAGATGGCCGCGTGCCTGCGCTGGTATTCGTCCTCGAATCCCGGCTTCAGGAACATTTTGAATGCTTCTCTTCTTGCCATAAATATAAAAGGTTAATAGTTGTGTTTGTACGATTTGTTTCGTAAAGATAGGGATATTTTTTAAATTTGGGGAGAAAAACGACCACATCATCATGAAGAAAGTCCAGATCACCCTGCTGGCCTTGTTGCTGGCAGCGCTTTCCGCTTCCGCCGCGGATTTCCCCATCATTTATACCTATGATACCTCCAAGCCGCAGGAGCGCTTCGAGCTGAGCGTCCCCGTGCCGGACGGCAACTACCTCGTAACCCTGCAGATCGGCTCCCGCAAATTCACTTCGCGGACCTTCGTCAAGAGCGAATCCCGCCGGCTCGCGGTCAACGACCTCGCCGTCGCCAAGGGCGAAGTCAAGACCGTGCAGTTCCTGGTCAACAAGCGCGACAAGATCATCCGCGAGGCCGGCAAGGATCCCGTGGACGTGATCCTCAAGCCCCGGGAGCGCTTCAAGCTCGACTGGGACGACAGCATCAACCTCGAGATCGCGGGCGATGCCCCGGCGGTCGCCTCGATCCGGATCGAGCCGGCGCCTGCGGGTGTGACGACGGTCTTCCTCTGCGGGGATTCTACCGTGGTGGACCAGGATATTGAGCCCTGGGCCAGCTGGGGCCAGATGTTCCCCTGGTTTTTCGATACGCAGGTGGCGATCGCCAACTATGGTGAGAGCGGCGAACGGGCGGATACTTTCATGGGCGCCGGCCGCCTGCGCAAGATCCTCACCCAGCTGCAGCCGGGCGACTACGTGTTCGTGGAGTTCGGGCATAACGACATGAAACTCAAGGGTCCCGGCAAGGGCGGCTACTATTTCTTCGCCACGCAGCTCAAGACCTTCATCGACGAGATCCGCGCCGCGGGCGGCATCCCCGTGATGGTCTCTCCGACGCACCGCCGCAACTTTGACGCCGAGGGGCATATCGTCGAGTCGCACGAAGACTATCCGGAGGCGATGGAATGGGTGGCCCGCCGCGAGGGCGTCACCTTCCTCGACCTGCACACGATGTCGGGAATTTTCTATGAGGCCATGGGCCCGGAGGATTCCAAGAAGGCCTTCGTGCACTACAAGGCGGGTTCCTTCGAGGGCATGCCGGCCGATGTGGCCGACAATACGCATTTCAATACCTACGGTGCTTATGAACTGGCCAAGTGCGTGGTGACGGCCATCCAGCAGAGCGGTCTGCCGCTGGCCAAACATGTGGCCAATTTCAGCGGCTTCAGTCCCGCCCTGCCGGATGCCCCGGAGAGCTTCCGCTGGCCCCTCAGCCCGTACCGCGACACTTACGGCATCCAGGTGCTCGAGCAGCACGACGCCGCCACTCCCGTAAGGCCTGCCCGATGAAACGCATCTCCTTCCTGTTTGCCGGGGCCATCTTGGCCCTGCTGGCCCTGCCCGTCTCCGGACAGGACCGGACCCTGTCCTGGGGCGACCAGGGCAACGGGACCTACATCAATCCCATCCTGAACGGCGATTGGTCCGACCCGGACGCGATCCGGGTGGGGGAGAAATACTATATGGTCGCCTCCGATTTCCATTTTCTCGGGATGCAGATTCTGGAGTCGGACGACCTGGTAAACTGGCGCATCGTCACCCAGGTCTATGACCGCTTCGATCTGCCCGGCTGGGATGAGAACAAACACTACGCCGGCGGCTCCTGGGCCCCGGCCATCCGTTGGCACGACGGGAAATTCTGGATCTACTTCTGCACGCCCGACGAGGGCTTGTTCATGACGACGGCCGAGCGGCCGGAAGGGCCCTGGAGCCCGCTGCATTGCGTCCAGGCCGTGGCCAAATGGGAGGATCCCTGCCCCTTCTGGGACGACGACGGCCAGGCCTACCTGGGCCGCAGCAAGCACGGCGCCGGCCCCATCATCGTCCACAAGATGAGCCCGGACGGTCGCACCCTGCTGGACGAGGGCGTGACGGTCTACACCGGGCCCGTGGCCGAGGGGACCAAGTGGCTCAAGCGGGACGGCTGGTACTACCTCTCCATTCCCGAAGGCGGGGTGGAGGGCGGCTGGCAGACCATCCTGCGTTCGAAGAGCATCTATGGTCCGTATGAGAAGCGCGTGGTGCTGGAGCAGGGGAGTACGGACATCAACGGCCCGCACCAGGGGGCCATCGTCGATACCCCGGACGGGCAGTGGTGGTTCCTGCATTTCCAGCGCCTGGGCGCGCTGGGACGGGTGGTGCACCTGCAGCCGATGCACTGGAGCGAGGACGGCTGGCCCGTGATCGGGGCTGACCTCGACCGTAACGGTGTCGGGGAACCGGTCCGCGTGTGGACCAAGCCCTTCCCGGACAGCCCGGCCCGCCTGCCGCAGACGAGTGACGATTTCTCCTCTGGCGTTCTGGGCCCCCAGTGGCAGTGGAACCACGATCCCGCGGACGGTGCGTGGTCGCTCTCTGAGCGGCCCGGCGCACTGACGCTGCACGCCCTTCCTGCCACGGCCTTCATGGCTGCGCGGAATACGCTGACCCAGCGGGTGCTGGGTTATGAGAGCGAAGTGACGGTGGAACTGGACTTCGCGCAGATGGCCGACGGCGGCCGCGCCGGCCTGGGGTGTCTGGGGCGCGGAAACCGCACGCTCGGCGTGATGAAGCAGGACGGCCGCCTCAGCCTGTGCTCGTCCGACGGGATGCGCGAGACCGTGCTCTCTCCGCTGCGCGGCCGGAAGGTCTGGCTGCGCTTGCGCCTGGATATCTCCGCGCGGAGCTACCGCTTCTCCTACAGCCTGGATGGCAAGCAGTTCAGCGAGGCAGGCGAACCCTTCTTCGTCGACTACGGCTTCTGGAAAGGCGTCCGCTGGGGCCTCTACCACTACAATACCCTTTCCAGCGGCGGTGCAGTCAGCATCCCCGCGGTGCAATACGACATCCTGCGATAGCTCTTTCCTGCCCGGTCCTGCCTGCGTGAACCCCCGTAATCCCGGCTTCTTGCCTGGGGCGCCGGTTCAAGGATGACGACTTTTATCCTGTTGCAGAAACAGGTTTCCACGCAGAATGCGCCAGAAGGCGAAATAATGTAAACCTGTTCCGGAAATGGATACTGGGCGGGCGACTGAATAGCTGGGTCTTGGTACGAAAACCTGTGTAGGCGGCGGGGTGGTGCGAATGGATTGTTTTTGTGTTATATTTGTACATCAACAATACAATTTGCATATGCAAAGATTCTGCTTCCTGCTGATCGGCCTGCTGTCCGGGATGGTCCCGGCTCTCTCGCAAGAGCATACGCGCAGCGTGGCAGCGCAGTCCGTCGGTGGCATCCGCGCGGCCCTGCAGGCCTTTCGCCAGCCGGAGGATTCCACCCGGACCAAGGTCTGGTGGTTCCACGGCGAGACGCCTACCACACGCGAGGGCATCACCGCCGACCTGGAGGCTTTCAAGGCCGCCGGGGTGGGCGGCGTGGTCTATTACGACCAGGTCCATGGCCCTGCGGAAGGGGCGCTGGAGGCCTTCTCTCCCGCGTGGTGGGAGATGCTGAAATTCTCCGCGCTGGAAGCAAAACGGCAGGGGTTGAGCTTCGAGATCAACCTGTCCAACGGCTATGTGGCCGGCGGACCGTGGATTACCCCGGAGATGGGGATGCAGCGGCTCTGTTCAGTGGATACGCTGGTGCACGGGGGCGGTCATTTCCACGGCCGGCTGGCCGCACCGTCTGCGCAGGACTGGTGGCGGGACGTGGCCGTGCTGGCCTGGCCGGTGGTTATGTCCGATTGGCAGACATTTCCCATGGACTCCCTGACCTGCCGTGCACCGGAAGGCTTCTTGGCGCGCAGCATTACCTACACGGCTCCGAAGGCGCGCAAGTCGCGCAACGGGGCGATGAATTACCCGGCCGGTCCGGCACCCGACTTCTACGGGATGAACTTTGAATCATACGGGACGGTCGGCACGCTGGAGTGCTCGGCCGACGGGAAGCAGTGGGAGAAGGTCTGTGACCTGCCCCGCCCGGGCGGCGGCTCCGGCCTGGCGCAGCGGACCGTGGCCTTCGCGGCGACTGCCAGCCCTTTCTGGCGCATCCGCGATGCCGCCGACGGACTCTCCGCAGTCAGTATCTCCTCCTGCGCCCGCGTGGACCGCTGGCAGGAGAAGGCCAACTATTATGCGGATTTCCACGATTCATACGATACGCCGACCTATGGCGCGGGCGAGATCGATCCGCAGCAGGTCCTGGACCTGACTGCGCGTTTGCGTCCGGACGGGTCCCTGGACTGGATCGTCCCGGAGGGCGACTGGGTCGTGATGCGCTTCGGTGCGGAGTCCACGCGCGGTGCCATCAAGCACGGGCGCGCCAACCTGATGGGTCTGGAGTGCGACAAGATGTCGCGCGAGGCGGCCCGGCTTCAGTTCGTCTCTTATGCCGGACGCATCCTCGATACGCTTGCGCGGATCGGGGCCAAGCCGCTCGGCGTGACGATGGACAGCCACGAAGCCGGCCCGCAGAACTGGACGCCGGACTTCCCGCGGATCTTCCGGGAGCACAACGGCTATGACCTGCTGCCGTGGTTGCCCGCGATGCGGGGCTGCACGGTTGGCTCCGGGGCACAAAGCGAACGCTTTCTCGCGGACTTGCGGCGGACAATAGCCGATGCCGTCGCGGAGAATTATTACGGCGAACTGGATCGGCTCTGCCACGCGGCCGGGGTCCGCTTCACGGCCCAGGCCACGGGCAACCAACTGAGTCTCGGGGCCGACAACATCGGCGCCAAACGGCTTGTGGACAAACCCCAGGGAGAGTTCTGGGCGCGTGACATCCATGGTAGTTTCGACATCGTGGACTGCGCCTCCGCCGCGCATCTTTACGGCAAGCCGACAGCATCCGCCGAGGCCTTCACCGATGCGAAATACAACGACTCGCCGGCCCGGCTCAAGATGCTGGCCGACTTTGCCTACACGCGGCTGATCAATGAGTTCGTGGTCTGCGCTTCAGCCTACCAGCCGGCACTTGACGCCGTGCCGGGCAACGTGGCGAACGGCCGCCAGTATTGCCTGAACCGCAACAATACGATCTGGCCCTATAGCCGTCCTTTCTGGGACTATCAGGCCCGTTGCGCCGGGTTGCTCCGGCAGGGAGATCCGGTGGTGGATATCCTGGTCTATATCGGTGACGATCCTCCGGTCAAAACCCTCGCGCACCTGCTGCCGGTCATCCCGGAGGGGTATAATTTCGATACTTCCGGCTGGGATGCGCTGGAAGGAGCTATTGTCGTCCCGGTAGGGGGCTCCCGGACAGGCTCCCCGATCGCCGACCTGGTCCCCGAAGAAAAGCTTCCTTCAGCCGGGACCGCTCCGGCCGTAGAACTGCGACTGCGCAGCGGGATGACCTACAGAATGCTGGTGATCCAGCGGAATGTCACACTGACGACCGGACAGCGCGCCTCGGTCGAGGCCTGGCGCGCCGCCGGGCTGCCGATTTGTGAGGCGGCCTGCCTGCCCGATATCTACGCCCCGGTGAGCGTGCCCTTCGAGCCGGACCTCTCGTTCCACAGTGCCGGACGGCCCGATGACTGCGTCCGTTTCGGCCACCGGCGCCTCTCCGATGCCGATGTGTATTTCGTTTACAACCACAGTCCGAAGGCATTCTCTCAGAAGGTTGCCGCACGCACACCCTATCGCCGGTTCTACCGGCTGGATCCCCTGGACGGGTCGGCGTCGCCGCTGGGAGAAGGGCCGTCCGTCCGGCTCGGGCTGGCCCCGGACGAATCCGCCTTTATCGTGGCAACAGACGAAGAACTGCTGCCGGCCTCCGGGGTGCTGGGCCGGTCGGTTCGGAACGCCGGGAGGGTGCTGCGCGGAGCCTGGCGCGTACAGTTCGATCCGGCCCGGGGCGGTCCGGCGGAGCCAGTGCTCTTCCGGCGGCTCCGGGACTGGACCCGCAGTGCCGATCAGCGCGTCCGGTACTATTCCGGGACAGCTGTCTATACCAAAACTTTCCGCTGGTATCCGCACCGCCGGGGCCGCGCCGGCGCGACCCGCCACGGCGCCTCGGCTCCCGCACGCCAATACCTCCAGCTGGACGGGCTGGAATGGATGGCCCGCGTCATTGTCAACGGCCATGACGCAGGCACGGTCTGGTGTGCCCCTTGGCGCCTGGATATTACGGATTATCTCCAGCCTGGCCGCAACGAAATCCGTCTGGAAGTCACCAATTCCCTATACAACCGGATGATCGGCGACGCCATCGAATACCCCGACGCCCCGGCCTGGGACCCGTCGAAACCCATCGGACCGACGGAGACCGGCCCTTATACCCACAGCAACTATCCAATCGTCGATGCCGACACGCCACTCGTCTCCTCCGGCCTGCAGCGCGTCCGTATCCTGTCCGCCAGATAAGAAGAAAGGGGGCCGCGCGGCCCCCTTTCTTCTGTCAGGACGGGATCGTCATTTTATGACCGTCACGGCGTTGCGGTCGCAGGTCAGGGTCTTGCCGTCCTCGCACTTGAGTTCGGCCACCTGGATGAAGGTGGTGTTGGGGGAGAGGCCGTCGCGTCGCGGTGCTCCGCGCTGCAGGCCGGGCTGCGGGCTCAGGTGGCAGAAATAGTAGATGTAGGCATGGTCGTCGTGGACCACCACGTCGCAGTGGTTGCCCTTGACATCGTCGTAAGCCCCCTTTCCGGGCTCCTGGAGCAGGTTGGTCTCCTGCTTGATCCAATGCACGGCGTCGTCGCTGCGGTGCACCGTGAATCCGTTCCACTCGTCGCAGATCATCCACCAGCTGCCCTTCCAGTTGAATACCTTCGGGCCTTCGCAGGCCTGGATGCCCGGGAGCAGACCGTGGTCCTCCCATTCGTAGAGGTCCTTGCTGTCGGCATAGGCGATGCGCTTGCCGCTCGGTTCGTCGTTGTACCACATCCGCCAGCTGCCGTCCGGCATCCGGGACACGCCGGCATCGATGACTTTCTCCGAGACCAGGTCGAGCACCTTCACGAAGCGCCAGCGGACCAGGTCGTTGCTGGTCAGGTGGACGATGTGGCGCGGGTGGTTCCAATCAGAAAAGATGCCCGGCACATAGGTCAGGAACATGTGGTATTCCTTGCCGTCATCCACCACGGCCGGTGCCCAGTAGGTGGGTTGCGCATCCGGCCGGTAGCCGATCTGGGCGTTGCTCAGATAGGTCCAGTGTGCCAGGTCCTTGGAAGTGGCGATGCCGATGGGGCAGCCGTGCACCCACTCCACGCCGCGGCCGCCCACCAGGTCGGCCCGGCGGCTGGTGTAGAACATATACCACTCGCCGGTCTCGCGGTTCTGGATGATCTCCGGATCGGTGGGACCGAAATGAACCGGATCGGTGTAGAGCGGCTTCGGCGCGGCATTGCGGTAGAAGTCGATCAACCGGTCCACCACGGCGTCATCCACCTGGAAAGCCGTGCCGTGGCGGATGCCGGCGGGCAGCTTCAGCAGGTCGGCGGGCACTTCCGCCCAGGTCTTGCCGTGGTCGGTGCTGCGCACGGCGCCGTAACGCCCCTCGCGGTAGCGGTCGAAATAAACGATCAGCGAACCGTCTTCGAGGAAGAGGGGAGAGGGACCCTCGGCCCAGTAGTCCCCGTGGATGGGCGCGGATACCTTCTTGGAGAAGCCCGAGCGCATGTTCTTGCTGCGGGTCACGCGCAGGTTCTTCTCCGCCGGGGCGGAGTTCTCATTCTTCACGACCATCAGCAGTTCGGAGGTCTGCGGATCGCGGACCACGGCCGCGTCGATGGCACTGAAGCCCGGATCGAAATACAGGCGCGTGGGCGTGAAAGTCTTGAAATCCTTCGTGGTGGTGCAGTAGATGCGGTGGTTGAGTCCCTTTTCCGACTCGGACGTGGCTACCTCGGCGTGCCGTCCCGGAATCGTGGTGGCCCACAGGATCCAGAAGGTCTTGGAGGGGGCGTCATAGAAGAGTTCCGGCGCCCAGCAGTTGTGGGCTTCCGGTTCGTGCATCATCACCGGGATGGCCTGCTGCCCGGACCAGTGGATGAGGTCGGGGGAGGAGGCATAGCCGATGATGCGGTCCGTCCAACTGGAGGTCCACACCATATGGAAGGTGCCGTCGGGACCCTGGCAGATGCTCGGGTCGCGCATCAGTTTGTCCTCGCCGATCTGGGGGACCAGCAGCGAGGCGTTGTTCGCAAGCGGCGTCCAGTTGTAGCCGTCGCGGCTCCAGGCGAGGTGCAATCCGTCGGCCTGGCCGACGAAATACGAGAAGATGTAGGATACGAGAAGAACTAACGGTTGCATATGAATCAATGGTTTATCTTCCGGGGGCGAACCCGCTGATAGTCATGTCTTCCCCGTTGGGAGAAAACTCATCCCAGGTTACGTTCCGGACGATGATGTTGCGGGTGTTTTTGACATTGTTGACGAACTTGGTGAGTTTGCCCACGTGGACGTCCTCGATGGTCACGCCGTCGATGGGATCACGCTCATCGCCGTTGAATTCGTAGACGGCTTCGGCCTGGCGGCAGGTGGCGCCGCGGATGCCGATGTTGCGGATGTGCGTGATCTTCGTCTCGAAGGTGGGGACGATGTCGCGCCACTGGTAGAGGACGTCGGTGTCGATCTCGATCACGCGGTTGGCCTTGTCGGCGCTCACGTTCTCCATCCAGATGTCCTCGAGCACCCCGCCGCGGCGGTGGTTGGTCTTGAGGTAGAGCATCCGGTACACGGCGTCGGTGGACTTGCAGTCGTGCATATAGACGTGCTGCACCCCGCCGGCGATCTCGCTGCCGATGCCCATCAGGCAGTGACCCTTGACGACCTCGCAATTGCGCACCACGATGTACTTGGTGGGCGTGTCGAGCCGCCAGGCGTCCTGGTTGCGGCCGGACTTGAGCACCACGGCATCGTCGCCCTGGTCGAAGACGCAGTCCTCCACGAGGGCGTGCTGGGTCATCTCGAGGTCGATGCCGTCGTTGTTATGGCCGTGGGCATAGACGTTCAGGCCGTGCACCCAGGCGTCCTTGCACAGATACAGATGGATGGTCCAGAAGGGGCTGTCCCGGATCTGGAAATCCGACAGCTGGACATTGGTGCAGCGGTTGAACTGGATCAGGTGCGGACGCATGTTGGCCTCGCCCTCCTCCATCCGGCGGTGCTCCACCGGGATGCCCGTAGAACACATCGCATAGAGCTGGCGCGTAGCCTGGATGTGGGCCTCGGGACGTGCGAACCAGGTCTCCCAGAAGGCCATCTTCGGGTGGATGAGCCCCGGGCCGCCGATGCCCACGTTCTCACACTCGTAAGCATAAATCAGCGGGGAGTAGTTCATGCACTCCGTGCCTTCCCAGGTGGAGTGTACAGCGGGCAGGTAGAGTTTCGGGTCGTCTTCGAAAACCAGTTCCGCGCCTTCGGAGAGCCAGAGCTGGCAGTTGCTCTCGAAATGCACGGGGCCCGTGAGCCAGGAGCCCGCGGGCACGACGACGCGGCCGCCGCCGGCCTTGCGGCAGGCGGCCATCGCCTTGGCGAAGGCCTGCGTCGTGGCGGCGACGTTGCCGGCCTTTGCGCCGTACTTGGTGATGGGGAAATCCTTCGCCGGGAAGTCGAACATCTCCAGCGGAGCGAATTCGAAGGGTGCTTCGGGAGCGGTGACGACGGTCTGCGCCGGGGCGCAGAGGATGCCTGCGAACAGCAGGGCGAGGATGAGGAGGATGCGGGAGACTTTCATCTTGGAAAAACTATTTATACAGGGCGTGGGCACCGAGCATCGTGGCGGGATCGAGGGCTTCGTCGAGTTTCTCCTGGGTCATCAGGCCCTCCTCGAGCACGAGGTCATAGACGCTGCGGCCCGTCGCGAGGGCCTTTTTCGCGACCTTGGTGCTGGCCTTGTAGCCGATGTAGGGGTTGAGGGCGGTGACGATGCCGATGGAGTTCTTGACCATTTCGTAGCAGTGCTCCTTGTTGACGGTGATGCCCTCGATGCACTTGGTGCGCAGGGTATCGATCACATTGCACAGCCAGGTGACACTCTCCAGGACGCACTGGCAGATGACCGGCTCCATCACGTTGAGCTGCAACTGTCCGGCCTCTGCGGCGAAGGACACGGTCATGTCGTTGCCGATCACCTTGAAGCAGACCTGGTTGGTCAGTTCGGGAATGACGGGATTGACCTTGCCCGGCATGATCGAAGAGCCCGGGGCCATCGGCGGGAGGTTGATCTCGTGCAGGCCGCAGCGCGGACCGGAGGCCATCAGGCGCAGGTCGTTGCAGATCTTGGAGAGTTTGATGGCGAGCCGCTTGAGGGCGGCGGAGTAGCTGACATAGGCGCCGGTGTCCGGGGTGGCCTCCACGAGGTCTTCGGCTGTGGTGAGGGTGTCCCCGCAGAGTTCGGAGAGCCGCCGGGTGCAGAGCTCCGCGAAGCCCGGCACGGCGTTGAGGCCCGTGCCGATGGCGGTGCCGCCCATGTTGCTCTCGCGCAGCAGCACGGCATTCCGCTCCAGGTTGGCGATCTCCTCCTCGAGGTTGGTCGCGAAGGCGTTGAACTCCTGGCCGGCGGTCATCGGGACGGCGTCCTGCAGCTGGGTGCGGCCCATCTTGATGTAGTTCTGGAACTCCACACCCTTGGCGCGGAAAGCGGCGATCAGGGCCCCCAGGCGGCTGACGAGCTTCTTGTTCATCCGGACGAAGGTATAGCGGAAGGCAGTCGGGTAGGCGTCGTTGGTGGACTGGGCGCAGTTGACGTGGTCGTTGGGGGAGCAGTACTGATACTCGCCTTTCTTGTGGCCGAGCAGCTCCAGGGCGCGGTTGGCAATCACCTCGTTGGCGTTCATGTTGACGGAGGTACCGGCGCCGCCCTGCATCATGTCCACGGGGAACTGGTCGTGGAACTTGCCGCCCACGATCTCGCGGCAGGCCGCGCAGATGGCCTCGGCAATCTTCTCGTCCAGCACGCCGAGTTCGGCGTTGGCCGTGGCGGCGGCCATCTTGACGTAGGCGATGGCGATCACGTACTCGGGATAATCGCACATCCGGGTGGTGGAAATCTGATAGTTGTTGAGGGCGCGCTGGGTCTGCACGCCATAGTAAGCGTCGGCGGGCACCTGGAGCTCGCCGAGCAGGTCGCTCTCGACCCTGAATTTCTTAGTAGGCATAGTTAAGTATGAAAAATAGAATCAGTGTCATTCGGTTAAACAAAAGTAGCGTGTTCTTCCCGAAAAAACAAAAAAATGCTTATCTTTGATTGTTTGATATAACCAATCTACATGATAATGAAAAAGCTCTTGATTACCCTCGCAGGACTTGCTCTCGCAGCCCTGAGTCTTTCCGCCGCAGATGTGTGGCCGGACGGTACTCCGATGGATAAATGGTTCACCTCCGCCCCCGCCCGGGTCACCGGGCAGGAGGCCGTGCGCTTCGTCATCACCGACTATGGCGTGGTGCGCGACAGCACCCTCCTGCAGACCGAGGCCATCCAGAAGGTCATCGACCTGGCGGCCGAGAAAGGCGGCGGCACCATCGTCATCCCGCAGGGCACCTTCCTGACAAGTTCGCTGTTCTTCAAATCCAAGACCCACCTCTACCTGGAGAAGGGCGCCATCCTCAAGGGGAGCGACGACGTCTCCGACTACGCCATCCGCCCGGTGCATATCGAGGGCGTGATCCAGAATTACATCGCCGCCCTGATCAACGCCTATGAGGTGGACGGTTTCTCCGTGCGCGGCGAGGGCGTGATCGACGGCAACGGCCTGCGCTACTGGCGCGACTTCTGGACCCGCCGCCGGGTCAATCCCGCCTGTACCAACCTGGAAGCCCTCCGCCCCCGGCTTTTCTATGCAGCCAACAGCAAGAACGTGCTGCTCGAGGGCGTGACCCTGCGCAATCCCGGCTTCTGGACCACCCATTTCTACAAATGCGACTTCGTCCGCATCAAGGACATCGTCATCTTCGCCCCGCAGCAGCCGGTCCCGGCCCCGTCTTCGGACGGCGTTGACGTGGATGGCTGCAACAATTTCCACATCACCGGCTGCCGCTTCCAGAACAGCGACGACCTGATCGCCATCAAGGGCGGCAAGGGCCCCTGGGCCGACCAGGATCCGGCCAATGCCACCAACTCCAACATCCTCGTCGAGAAATGCTGGTTCGGTCCCGGTTCCGCCATGGTGACTTTCGGCAGCGAGTGCGTGGGCGGCCGCAACATCATCCTGCGCAACTGCGAGGGCGCCGGCCCCAGCCGCGTGCTCTGGCTGAAGATGCGTCCCGACACTCCGCAGAAATACGAGTACATCCTCGTGGAGAACATTACCGGAACGGTGGGCAACTTCTTCTACGTGCACCCCTGGACCCAGTTCTTCGACCTCAAGGGCCGCGAGGACATCCCCAAGTCCTACGGCTCCCACATCCTGATGCGCAACTGCGACGTGATCTGCACCCGCAAGCCTTTCGACATCGTCGAGAAACCCGATGAGTTCGAACTCAGCGACATCGTCTACCAGAACAACAAGATCGACGACCGTTCCCAGCAGCCGCAGCGTCCCGCCCGCTGATCGGGACTTGCGCCGGAACCGAAAAATCAGTATATTTGTAAAATTCATTTAATACAACCAATCCATATGGCTATCACCCTCAAGCAGGGCTGCAAGTACAGCCTTCTCGTTCCCACTTCGATGGGTCTTCGTATCACCCCTGAAAGCGGCCAGCCCGTCCAGTCCAGCGATGTCTTCCACCTCCAGGCCACCAGCGCCGAGACCAATGTCGCCAGCGTGGCGTCCTACCTCGGTCTCCCTGTCAAGGTCCTGACCACCTTCGTCAAGGGCAGTCCCTTCGCCTCCTTCATCAAGTCCAACCTCCGCGCCCGCGGCATGGACTTCGAAGGTCCCGAGGTGGCGCAGGGCGGCCCCTGGGGCTATCGGCATCAGATCAATATCGCCGACAGTGGCTATGGCTCCCGCGGACCGCGCGTCTGGAACGACCGCGCCGGCGAGGTGGGCCGCACCCTCAATGTCAAAGACTTCGACCTCGACCGCATCTTCGGAGAGGAAGGCGTCCAGATCGTCCACCTGTCCGGCCTGATCGGCGCCCTGAGCCCCGAGACCAGCAAGTTCTGCCTCGAGATCGCCCGCGCCGCCAAGAAATACGGCACCCGCATCGCTTTCGACCTCAACTACCGCGCCTCCTTCTGGATCGGCCGCGAGAAGGAGCTCCACGACATCTTCTCCGAGATCTGCTCCATCGCGGACATCCTCATCGGCAACGAAGAGGACTTCCAGCTCTGTCTGGACATCGAGGGTCCCGAGGCCGGCGGCAAGGACATCGCCGCCAAGATCAACGGCTTCAAGGAGATGATCGGCCGCGTCAAGGCCCAGTATCCCAACGCCCAGGTCTATGCCACCACCCTGCGCCAGGTCAACAACACCAACAGCCACAACTGGGGCGCCATCATGCTCGAGGGCGACAACTGGCACGTCGTCGAGCCGCGCGAGATCCACGTCCTCGACCGCATCGGTGGCGGCGACGGCTTCGTCGGTGGTCTCCTCTATGCCATTCTCAAGGGCTGGGAGCCCGAGAAATGGATCCAGTTCGGCTGGGCCACGGGCGCACTCGCCACGACCATGCTCACCGACTACGGCCAGCCTGCCGACGAGGAGCAGGTCTGGAGCATCTGGGCAGGCAATGCACGCGTAAAGAGATAGAGCCATGCTGTATTTCGAAAGAGGTTCCAGGACCGACGTCATCACCGCTGAGGACACCCGGGCCATCCTGAAGCAGGTCTTCGATGCGATGGGTCCCAAGAAGCGCGTGCTCGCGCTGCCGCCGGACTTTACCCGCGCCAACTCCTACGCCGGTCCCATCACCGAAATGGTCTATGATTATTACGGGGATACCCTGACCGACGTCATGCCTGCCCTGGGCACGCATTCCCCGATGACCCCGGAGCAGATCCAGGCCATGTTCGGCCACCTGCCCGCCGACAAGATCCGCGTACACGACTGGCGCAACGACATCGTGACCGTGGGCACCGTGCCCGGGTCCTATGTCAAGGAGGTATCCGAGGGCAAGCTCGACTATGAGATGAACGCGCAGGTCAACAAACTCCTGCTCGACCCGTCTTTCGACCTGATCCTGTCCATCGGGCAGGTCGTGCCCCACGAGGTGATCGGCATGGCCAACTACACCAAGAATATCTTCGTGGGCGTGGGCGGTTCCGACTTCATCAACAAGAGCCACTTCATCGGCGCCAGCTACGGCATGGAGCGCATCATGGGCCGCGCCAAGAGCCCCGTGCGTGACGTGTTCGAGTATGCCAAGGTGAATTTCCTGAAGGGTGTCCCCATCGTCTTCGTGCTGACCGTCCGCGCCAAGGACGAGGCCACCGGCGAAATGGTGACCCGCGGTCTGTACATCGGCGACGATTTCGAGTGCTTCCAGAAGGCGGCCGACCTTTCCCTGGAGACCAACTTCATCATGGTGGAGCGCGAGATCAAGAAGTGCATCGTCTATCTCGACCCCGAGGAGTTCAAGAGCACCTGGCTCGGCAACAAGAGCGTCTACCGCACCCGCATGGCCCTGGCCGACGACGCGGAGCTCATCGTCCTGGCCCCCGGGCTCAAGGAGTTCGGCGAGGACAAGACCATCGACGGCCTGATCCGCAAATACGGCTACAAGGGCACTCCGCACACCCTTGAATGCACCAACGCCAATGCCGACCTGCAGGAGAACCTGGGCGCCTCCGCGCACCTGATCCACGGCTCCTCCGAGGGCCGCTTCAAGATCATTTACTGCCCGGGCGATGGGATGAGCCGCGAGGAGATCGAGGGCGTGGGCTTCGATTATTGCCATTATAACGATATGGTGGCCCGCTATCCGCTCGAGTCCCTCAAGGACGGCTGGAACACCATCGGCGGCGAGGAGATCTACTACATCAGCAATCCGGCCCTGGGCCTGTGGGCCTATCCGGACCGCTTCAAGGACTGAGATGAAGATCGTATGTGACGACAAGATACCCTTCCTGCGCGGAGTGCTCGAGCCCTTCGCGCAGGTGGTGTATCTGCCCGGCAAGCAGACGACCCCCGAGGTCGTCCGCGATGCCGATGCGATCATCACCCGCACCCGCACCAAGTGCGACGCCGCTCTGCTGGAAGGCTCCCGCGTGAAGGTGATCGCGACCGCCACCATCGGTTTCGACCACATCGACACTGCGTGGTGCGAGGCCCACGGGATCCAGTGGTACAACGCTCCCGGCTGCAATTCCTGGTCGGTCAAACAGTACATTTCTTCGGTGCTGGTGAGCCTGGCGGCGCGCCGCGGCCTGGACCTCTCCCGGATGACGCTCGGTGTCGTGGGCGTGGGCAACGTCGGCTCCAAGGTGGCCGAGGCGGCCTCCCTGCTGGGGATGAAGGTCCTGCTCAACGATCCGCCCCGGGCGCGCGCCGAAGGTCCTGAATGTTTCGTATCCCTCGATGAACTGATGGAGCGCGCGGACATCGTGACCCTGCACGTCCCCCTGACCAAGGAAGGGGAGGACGCCACCTGGCACCTTTTCGACGCCGCCCGCATCGCCCGGCTGCGCCCCGACCAGTTCCTCTTCAACTCCTCCCGCGGTCCCGTCGTGGACAACGCCGCCTTGCGGGACGCCCTGAAGGCGAAAGCCTTGCGGGGCGCCGTGCTGGACGTGTGGGAAGGGGAGCCGGACATCGACCGCGAACTGATGGGCCTGCTGGATTTCAGCACCCCGCACATCGCCGGCTACAGCGCCGACGGCAAGGCCAACGGCACCACGATGAGCGTGCGCGCCGTGGCAGCGGTGCTGGGCCTGCCCCTGCTGGACTGGACCGCCTCCGGCGTGCCGGCTCCGGCACAGAGCCTCTGCTTCAGCATCGACGCCGCCGGCAAGACCGACGCGCAGGTGCTCGCCGAGGCCATCCTCCATACCTACGAAGTGCAACGCGACACGGACGCGCTCCGTGCCGCACCTGAACTCTTCGAAAAACTCCGTGGGGACTATCCCGTCCGTCGGGAACCCACGGCATTCTCTTTGCAACTCCAGGGCGGAACCGCCGCACAGGCGGAGACGCTCTCCCGTTTCGGATTCAATTTAATTAACCAAATAAATTAATTATCACTTATGCAAGCTGTTTCTGATATCGGACTCGTGGGTCTCGCCGTGATGGGTGAGAACCTGGTCCTCAACATGGAAAGCAAGGGCTTCCACGTCAGCGTGTTCAATCGCACGGTCGAGAAAGTCGACAAATTCATCAACGGCCGCGGCGCCGGCAAGAACTTCTACGGTGCCCACTCCCTGGAAGACCTGGTGGCTTCCCTCAAGACCCCGCGCCGGGTTTTCTTGATGGTCAAGGCCGGCAAGCCGGTCGATGACTTCATCGACAAGCTCATCCCGCTCCTCGAGCCGGGCGACATCATCATCGACGGCGGTAACTCGCACTTCCCTGACACGGCCCGCCGCACGGCCTATGTCGAAAGCAAGGGCCTGCTGTACATCGGCACCGGCGTGTCCGGCGGCGAGGAAGGCGCCCTCAAGGGTCCCTCCATGATGCCCGGCGGATCTCCCGCTGCCTGGCCCTATGTCAAGCCGATCTTCCAGAGCATCTGCGCCAAGGTCGAGGACGGTTCCCCGTGCTGCGACTGGGTGGGCGAGAACGGTGCCGGCCACTTCGTGAAGATGGTCCACAACGGCATCGAGTATGGTGACATCCAGCTCATCTGCGAGTGCTATCAGATTATGAAGGACATCCTCGGGATGACCAACGAGGAGATGCACCAGACCTTCGCCGAGTGGAACAAGGGCGACCTCGACAGCTACCTGGTGGAGATCACCCGCGACATCCTTGCCAAGAAGGACGAGGACGGCAACTATGTGCTCGACTACATCCTCGATACCGCCGGCCAGAAGGGCACCGGCAAATGGACGGCCATCGCCTCCCTCGATCAGGGCGTGCCCCTGACGCTGATCGGCGAGTCCGTGTTCGCCCGCTGCCTGTCCGCCCAGAAAGAGGAGCGCGTGGCTGCCAGCAAGGTCCTGGTCGGCCCGAAACCCGCCAAGTTCACGGGTGACCGCGCCGCCTTCCTCGAGGATCTGCGCAAGGCCCTCTTCTCCGCCAAGGTCGTTTCCTACGCCCAGGGCTACACCCTGATGCGCGCGGCCGCCAAGGAGTATGGCTGGAACCTCAACTACGGCGGCATCGCCCTGATGTGGCGCGGCGGCTGCATCATCCGCAGCGTGTTCCTCGGCAAGATCAAGGAAGCCTTCGACAAGAACCCCGACCTGGCGAACCTCCTGCTCGACTCCTACTTCCAGGGCAAGCTCGCCGATGCCCAGCAGAGCTGGCGCAACGTCGTGGCCTGCGCCGTGATGAACGGTGTCCCGGCCCCTTGCCTCACCTCCGCCCTCGAGTACTATGACGGCTATCGCTGCGAGCGCCTGCCGGCCAACCTCCTGCAGGCCCAGCGCGACTACTTCGGCGCCCACACCTACGAGCGCACCGACAAGCCGCGCGGCGAGTTCTTCCACACCAACTGGACCGGTCACGGCGGTGACACGGTCGCCGGTACCTATATTGCATAATTAACTAATAATCAATAAGAAATATGTTGAAAATCGGTAAGTATTCCTTCGGCACCGGCGACCGTTTCGCCCACGAAGGTATCAACCAGCTCAAGGCCCTCATCGAGGCCGAGCAGCTCTTCGGCGTGCACTTCGTGCCCGTCTGGAACAAGTCCAACCGCGAGCACAATATCATCGGCACCGAACCCGCCAGCACCCGTGCGGAGGCTGACGCCGCCATCAAGGCGCTGGGTTACACGGGCCAGTATTTCGTGGATGCGGACCACATCAACCTGAACAACGTGGACCGTTTCATCGAGGCATCCGACTTCTTCACCATCGACGTCGCGGACTACATCGGCCATACCGGCACGATGGAGGAGCGTTTCCTTCCGGCCATCAAGGAGGCCGGCAAGATCTACCGCCACATCGTGGAGAAGAAAGGCGAGGGCAACTTCGTGACCGAGGTCTCGATGGACGAGGTCGACGAAGCCCAGACCCCCGAGGAGCTCCGCTACATCCTCAAGGAGATTGCCAAGGAGAAGATTCCCGTCCAGACCATCGCTCCCAAGTTCACGGGCCGCTTCAACAAGGGTGTGGACTACGTCGGCGACCTGGCCCGCTTCGAGAAGGAGTTTGAGCAGGATCTGCTCGTGATTGACGAGGCGGTCAAGGCCTATGGCCTGCCGGACAACCTCAAGCTCTCCATCCACTCCGGTTCCGACAAGTTCAGCATCTACCCGATCATGGGCCGCCTGATCCGCAAGTACGACAAGGGTATCCACATCAAGACCGCCGGCACCACCTGGCTGGAGGAGAATATCGGCCTCGCGCTGGCTGCTCCTGAGGGTCTCGCCCTCGCGAAGAAGATCTATGTGAACGCCCTGGGCCGTATGGACGAACTGACCGTCCCGTACGCGACCGTCATCGACGTCAACAAGTCGGCCCTCCCGTCTCCCGAAGAGGTGGAGAAGTGGGATGCCGAGACCTACGCCAAGACGATGCGCCACAACCCGGCCGAGCCGCTCTACAACCAGAACTTCCGCCAGCTCATCCACGTCAGCTTCAAGATCGCGGCCGAACTCAAGGACGAGTTCCTGCCGGCCCTCGAGAAGTACACCGACGTGATCGGAGAGCAGATCACCGAGAACCTTTGCCAGAGACATATCAAGCGGCTTTTTGCTGAGTAACAGATGAAACTTGTCGATATTCTCTCCGGCAGCTTCAATGCTGCGGAATGGGAGCAGAAAGGCTATCAGCTCCCGAAGTTCGATATCGCCGCGGTCCGCGAGAAAACCTTCAAGGAACCCACCTGGGTGCACTTCGGCGGCGGTAATATCTTCCGTGCGTTCCCGGCTTCCATGCTCAACGACGCGCTGAACACCGGCCAGTATGACCGGGGTGTCATCGTGGCGGAGACCTTCGACTTCGAGGTGGTGGACAAGGCCTATGCGCCCTACGACAACCTCTCCCTGTCGGTGAGCCTCCAGTCTTCCGGTTCGGTGGAGAAGAAGGTCATCGCGAGCGTGACGGAGGCCCTGAAGGCCGACTATCAGTTCGCGGACTGGCAGCGTCTCGTGGACATCTTCCGCAATCCTTCGCTCCAGATGATCTCGTTCACCATCACCGAGAAAGGTTACGGCTACAACGAGGCGGACCTCGCCCGCGCTCTCAAGCCCGTCTTCGCCCTCGGTAAGGTGACTGCGCTGCTTTACGAGCGCTGGAATGCGGGCTGCCTGCCCCTGACCGTCCAGTCGATGGACAACTGCTCGCACAATGGCGACAAGGTCAAGACCGGTGTGCTGGCCTATGCGGAGCGCTGGGTGAAGGACGGCCTCGTGCCGGCGGCCTTCCTGGATTATCTCAAGGACGAGACCAAGGTGACCTTCCCCTGGTCGATGATCGACAAGATCACCCCGCGTCCCCACGTGAAAGTCAAGGAAATGCTCGCCGCGGACGGCTTCGAGGACAATGATTACATCGAGACCGAGAAGCACACCTTCACGGCTCCCTTCGTCAACGCCGAAGAGACGCAGTACCTGGTCATCGAGGACCACTACACCAACGGCCGTCCGCCGCTGGATCTCGGCGGCGCCCTCTACACCACGCGCGAGACGGTGGACAAGGTCGAGACCATGAAGGTGACGACCTGCCTGAACCCGCTCCACACGGCTATGTCCATCTACGGCTGCATGCTTGGCTATACCCTGATCTCTGCGGAGATGGCGGATCCCGACATCCGTCCTTTCATCCAGAAGATCGGCTACATCGAGGCCATGCCCGTGGTGACGGATCCCGGCGTGCTGAATCCCTACGAGTTCATCGGCGCCGTGATCAACCGCCGCCTGCCGAACCCCTTCATGCCCGACGCCCCGCAGCGCATCGCCATGGATACTTCCCAGAAACTGGCCATCCGCTTCGGCGAGACCATCAAGAAGTACATCGCCCGCGGCCTGGATATGGAGAACCTCCAGCTGATCCCGCTCGTGCTGGCCGGCTATGCCCGCTACCTGAAAGGCATCAAGGACGACGGCACGCCGTTCGATCCTTCACCGGATCCGCTGCTCGCCGAACTGCAGGCCATCGTGGCCCCGCTCGAGGTCGGCAAGCCGGACCAGGATTACAGCTGCCTCAAGGCGCTGTATACCCGGAAGGACGTCTTCGGACTCGATCTGTATGAGGCAGGTCTGGGCGAGAAGATCGAAGGCCTGGTGAAAGAACTCTTCGCCGGTGTCGGCGCCGTCCGTTCCACCCTGCACAAATACGTGGAAGCGCGCTAGGCGCTGATCGTGACCTCCGCCCCTGCGGCGGCAGCGATTCGCTTGACAAGGCCCTGGAGCACCGCTCCGGGGCCTATTTCTTGGAAGTAGTCCGCCCCGTCGGCGAGCATATTGCGGACTGACTGGGTCCAGCGAACGGGCGAGGTGAGCTGCTGGAGGAGGTTGTCCTGGATGCGCTGCGGATCGGTCTCAGGCAGGGCGGTGACGTTCTGGTAGATGGGGCAGGCGGGGGCCCGGAACGCCGTGCGGGCGATGGCCTTGGCCAGTTCCACGCGGGCAGGCTCCATCAGCGGAGAATGGAAAGCGCCGCCGACGCTCAGCGGGAGGGCGCGCTTCGCCCCGGCAGCCTTGAGCGCCGCACAGGCGGCGGCGACGGCTTCTTTCTCGCCGGAGATGACCACCTGGCCGTCGGAATTGTAGTTGGCGGGGACTACGACCCCGTCGATCCCGGCGCACACTTCCTCGACCTTTTCGTTCGGCAGGGCGATGACCGCCGCCATTCCGCCGGGGACCTTCTCGCAGCATTTCTGCATCTCGCTCGCACGGACAGCGACGAGGCGGAGGGCATCCTCGAAGTCCACGGCGCCCGCCGCCACGAGGGCGGAGAACTCGCCGAGGGAATGGCCGCCGACCATGTCGGGGGCGGGGAGGTCCTCAGTGCAGAGGGCTGCGACGACGGAATGCAGGAAGATGGCCGGCTGGGTCACGCGCGTGGCGCGGAGCTCCTCCTCCGTGCCTTCGAACATGATGTCCGTCAGGCGGAAACCGAGGATCTCATTGGCGCGCTCCATCAGGGCGCGGGCCTTGGGGCTGCTCTCGTACAGGTCTTTTCCCATTTCCGGAAACTGGGACCCCTGGCCGGGGAATACGTATGCTCTTTTCATATGGTAGGCGTTTTAAAAAAACAATTGTAATGCGCCGCAAATTTACAAAAAATAAGTATATTTGCAGTCCCCTGTGGCAGACCCGCGGGTATGCCCCTGTAGTTTAATGGATAGAATTTCGGATTCCGGTTCCGACGATAGGCGTTCGATTCGCCTCGGGGGTACGAGAAAGGCAAGCACCACGTGCTTGCCTTTCTCGTACCCTTCGGGCCTTTATGAACGAGGGGGCGGACCCCTCGGGCACCCCCCGGTCGCTGCGCTCCGAAACCAGATAGCAGAAAGCCCCGCAGGAGGGGAATCCTGCAGGGCTTTTTGCGTCAGAGGGTACTGGATTAGTAGCCGGGGTTCTGCATGGCGGCTTTTTCCTCCGTGGTCAGCAGTTTGCCATCCTTGGTGATGTTGTCCAGGAAGGTCTGCGGAATCGGACGGACATAGTGGACCTTCGGGTCGAAACTGCCACCGTATGCGCTGGTGTAGGCATTGCCCGTCTTGTAGTCCACGGTCTTGCCCGCGACATCAGTCATATTCTTGCTGTAAGCCGTGTCGTTGAAGTACAGACGTTTCTCCAGGGTCTTGGTGCGGGAAAGATCCTGCCAGCGGATGAGTTCGCCGTACATCTCGCGGGACTTTTCGTCCAGCAGGAAGCACAGGGCCTTGTCATAATCGGAGGTGTAGCCCAGTTTCTGCATAATCGCCAGGTCCTCCTTCGGATACGTGGCCTTGGTCACGAGCGGCAGGCTGGACGCGGTCGCGTTCTTGGCAGCACGGTATGCCGCATCGTCCCAACCGCCCAGGGAGTAGTAGTAGGAATTGTACGGATAGTACGAGCAGTTGTGATCCAGGCCGCTCAGGTCTGCGCGGAACACGTTGCTGAAGTAGGCCTGACCACCGTCAACATAGCGGTCACGCTCCTCGCCGGCCTTGAAGGTCGCACGGTCGCGCAGCGGCTGGATGACGGCGAGGCCTTCGTCGATCTTGCCCTGGCGGACCAGCGCCTCGGCCTTGAAGAAGTAATCCTCGGCCGAACGGGCGTTCACGACGTCACGGTAGCTGCCGTTGGCGAAAGCCGGCGTAGCGCCGTCGATGAACTTGCTGATCGAGACGTACAGGCGCTCGTCCTGCTTCGGGACCAGGCAAGTGCCGATCGGATCATTGCTTCCGTTCGGCTCGTCATAAACCAGCAGCGCCGCCAGTGACGGGATGTACTTGCCCGTATGATAGTCGATGCGGTTGTACGATTTGGTCGGAACGGCGTTGTAGGACTTGATCACCTCGTCCTTGTAGTACTTCTGGCCATAGTCCTCGCGGTTGATGACGAACATCGTGCTGAGGTACTTGCCCTCGTCGCTCGGGAAATATTCGCCGGCAACCACCTCCGAACCGTCGCCGAGTTTGAGTTTCGTATTCTTGCGGCTGTTGTTCGTGACGCAGCTGTTGACCGCGAAGGTCATGCGGATGGACTTCCAGATACGGGAGTCGTTCTCCAGGTCATACAGGTAGTAGCAGTAACGCGGGGACGGTTTCATTCGCTGGTAGGGACGGCCGCCGGGGACATCGCGTTTCATCAGCTGGAAAGCCTCGTACCAGGGGATGTACATCTGGTAGTAGTCGGCGCCCGTGATCATGGCGGCAGTCTCATAACCGGTGTTGCCCATCGCGAGGACGATCTCGGTGTTGGTCTCGGTGATCGAGCTGTCATACTCCGTGAAGTTGTTGAACAGGTCGTTGTACTCTTTCACCAGCGGGTGGGCCGCGATGACGATGTCGGCATACTTGATGCACTCCGTCAGGTCATTCGTCACGTACTTCTGGTTCCAGTCGGCATTGATTTCGGACGCTCTCCAAAGGTGCGCCTTGGCCAGGTAGTGGGCGGCAGCATACTTGGTGAAGTGGTTGGTCGTCGCAGCCCTGGCGTTATCGGTCAGCAGGCCATAGGCAGCCTCCAGGTCGGAGATGATGAGCTCATAGACTTCCTCGCGGCTCTGGCGGCTGAATTCACGGGTCGGCTCGGTGACAGGCTCGGTCACCAGGGGAACGTCGCCGAACTGGCTGACCAGGAAGAGGTAGCAGAAAGCGCGGGCGAAATAGGCGTTGCCCAGGGTTTCGTTCTTGAGGGAGGATCCTTCCACGACATCCGCTTTCGCGAGAATGGTGTTACAGCGGGCGATCCACTGATAATAGACGTCGAAGAAACCGGCCGTCGCGTTGGAATTGATACGGGCATCGTAGGAGTTCCAGGTCTCGCCCTGGGTATCGCTGCCCGCCGTCATCTCGTCGGTGCCGTTCTGGATATAGTTCCAGGAAGCGCGGGCGTAATAATCCTGCAACAGGCCGGGAAGGGAGTGCGCCATCGCGTTCAGACCCTCGGGCGTGTTGAGGTAGTCGGAAGAGGCTGCATCCCTCTTGACTTCCTTCAGGAAAGTGTCGGTGCAGGACGTTGCCATCAGCAAGACCCCCGACATCAGCACGAATGCAATAGATTTGAATATCGTTTTCATATCGTTTGCTAAAGTTTAGAATCCAACGTTGAGACTGAAGACAAGACCTCTGTTGTAGGAGAGGCCTCCCGTGTCACCGTCACGCCAGAACGCGCCCTGGTAGATAGAGAACGGGTTCTTCAGTTGGACGGCAAGCTTGAGAGAGCTGAGTTTGACCCGCTGGATGATCCGGGAAGGGAAATTGTAGCCCAGCGCAATCTGACGGACCTTGAACCAGGAGCCGTCGCGATAGAACAGGTAACCGCAGTAGGAGTCGCCGCTGCCGGAAGTCTGATAACGAGGCTTGTTGAAGGCATTGACGTCCTTGTTGTTCTCGTTCCAGTAATTCAGGGAGTAGGTGGCGGAACGGGCACCCTGGCCGTTGCCGGTGTACACCGTAAAGCCGAAGTTACCGTACATGAAGATCTGCATCTCCCAGTTCTTGTAACGCAGGGTATTGTTGAAACCGAGGTTCCAAAGCGGGGTCGAGTTACCGATGATCTTCATATCATCGTTCGGCGTGATCTTGTAATCGGTCTGGCCATTGGCATCGGGCTGGTCGATGACCTTGGTGTAACCCGGCTGGAAGTTGTGGCGGTTCGCGTTGAACTTGGCCATTTCAGCCTGGTCCTCCGGGGAATCGCTCCACAGGCCGGCGGTCTCATAACCATAGACGACGCTGACCGGATAGCCGATGAAGAGTCGGCTGCCCACCATGTCTTCCTTGCCCTTCTGGAGTTCGATGATCTTCTGGGTGTTGTAACCGAGGCTGATCGTCGAACGCCAGGAGAAGTTCTTGGACTGGATATTCGTCGAGTTCAGCGAGAGGTCGAAACCGTAGTTGGTGATCTTGCCGACATTGTCCTGGGTTCCGGAATAACCGGAGACGGAAGGCAGCGTGACGGAGAAGATCAGGCCGTTGGTATTGTTCTTATAAACATCGAAGACGCCGGAAAGGCGGCCGCGCCAGAGGGCGAAGTCGATACCGGCATTCATCTGCGTCGTCGTTTCCCAACCGATGGCATTGTTCGCGAAGGTCGTCGGCGTGATATAGGTGGTCTCAGCCGAGGCGCCATAGTCGACCGTACGGGCAGTCAGCAGGTCCTTGGTGCTGTACGTACCGACCGAATAGTTACCGGTCTTACCCCAGCCGAGACGGAGTTTCAACTGGCTGAAGAGATCCTGATCCTGCATGAAAGGCTCCTGGTCGATTCTCCAACCGAGGGCGACGGAAGGGAAGCCGTGCCATTTGTGGCCCTCGCCCAGCTGGGAGGCGCCGTCATAACGATAGGAGAGCGTGAGGAGGTAGCGGTTCTTGTAGCTGTAAGCGACGCGGGCCATGTAGGAAGCCATCTGGTTCTCTGTCAGCGAGTTGTAGGACGGGCTGTTCAGGACGCTGACGGATTTGGGATTCAGGCCCCAGTACGCCTGGGACTGCCCCAGTGCGACACCCGTTCCGCTCATCGAATACATCGTCGTGCTCATCGAGGCCATCGCCTCCTGCAGCAGGGTGACGTCCACGCTGTGGTCACCGAACTGGCGGTTGTAGGAGATGATGTTGTCGAGGGTCCAGGAGAAACGCTTCGAAGCATTCGAACTGACATAGTCAGTACCCTGGGACATACGGTTCGCACACTCGGCCGACAGGTAACGATAGCTCTGCGTGTAGGTAATCTGCGGACCGAAGGTCGTCTTGAAGGTCAGGCCCTTCAACGGCTCCCAAATATTCTCGAAGTTGAACTGGGTGTAGAAAGTACCGGCGACGTTGAGGTTCTGATTCCGGATGTCGGACTTGCCGACTTCTTCGATGACCGTCGCGACGATCTCATCGGCACCCGGATAGATGACGCGAGACCCGTCATCATTGTAAGGAACGGCATAGCGATAGAACGAACGCCCCTTCTCATGCAGGGAAGCGGCGTAGGAGTTGCCGCTGACACCGTTGCCGCCGTCAATACCGTACAGCTGCTCGGAGTAACGGGCATTGATGGATCCGCCCATCGTGAACCAGTTCACGGGCGTCAGGTCCACGCTGGAGCGGAAGGTATAACGCTTGAAATCCTGGCCGATGTTGGTACCCTGGTTGTCCAGGAAACCCACGGAGGTATAGGAACGGACGCGGTCGTTACCGTAGCTGGCGGACAGGGTGTGCTCCTGGGAGACGCCGATCCGGTCGGTGAACTGGGTCCAGTCGGTATCGATCACCTTCGACCCGTCCCAATGGAGGTTCGCCTGGTTGTAATTGCCGGCGGCCCAGTCCGCGTAGGAGATACCCCAACCGCGGAGGATGTTCGCCCAGGAAGCCGGGTCCATGGTCGGACCACCGTACAGCAGGGTTTCGGCATCGCTGGCGATCGTCGGCTCATCGGCCCGCGGGCCGACACCGGCGTAGTACTTCGCCCAGCGGCGCCACTCGATCGCCTCTGAGGCGGTCATGGTCGGCAGGACGTCGTAAATCTTCTCCAGCGTGATGTTGGTGGCATAATTCAGCGTGAAGCGGCCCTTGCTGCCCTTCTTCGTGGTGACCAGCACGACACCGTTACCGCCCTGGGCACCGTAGATAGCCGTCGAGGAGGCATCCTTGAGGATGTCGATGGACTCGATGTCCTCCGGGTTCAGCATATCCAGGCCGACGCTGTGGGAAATCACGCCGTCGATCACGATCAGCGGGTTGGAACTGGCATAAATCGAGTTGGTACCGCGGATCTTGATGGAACCCGTGGAACCCGGACGCAGGTTCGCCGTGGAGACGACGACACCCGCAGCCTTGCCCTGCAGGGCCTCGATCGCGTTGTTGACCGGGTTGGAAGTCAGCTCAGCAGCACTGACCGACACCATGGCACCGGTAACATCGCTCTTTTTCATGGTACCGTAACCGACGACGACCGTCTCCTCCAGGAGCGAGACGTCTTCGACCAAAGTAATGGTCATGTTGCGGGCGGCCGCGACCGCCGTGGTCACGTAACCGACGCAAGAGACCTCCAGTGTGGTGCCAGGGGCGACATTCAGCGAGAAGTTACCGCTCACATCCGAGACAGTACCATTCGTTGTACCCTTGACCATGATTCCGGCTCCAATGACCGGTTCTCCATTGGCATCGACGACCTTGCCGCTGATCGGGCCCTGGGCAAACGCCGGGACGCCGGACAGCAACAAAGCCATCACCGCCAGAAAAGACGTGAGCATTTTCCGGCAGGAATGAATTGCTTTTTTCATTTGGGTAAAAATTTGGGTTGTAATAAGGTTAATCAATAGATTGTTGATTTCAGAATAATGACCTCGTTATCGAATCAATTCTGGTTGGACGACTCGTTGAAGTCGTAGGGCTCGCCGTTGATCGTGCAGTTCTCGAACGTCACGTCGCGGTAACCGCCGCGCAGGCTGTTCCCCGCCGTCACGCCGTCGAAGGTGCAGTTCTTGACGTGGATGTTGTTGACGTTTTCGGGATCTTCCAGGCCATCGATGACCAGGGCGTTGCGGGCCTTCGTGCAGGTCACGTTCTCCATGTTGACGTTGCGCACCGTCGGGATGAATCCGCGCTCGGCTACCTCGTTGGGCTCGTACAGCAGGTTGATGCTGGCGATCGCTCCGCCGCAGGTACCCACCTCGACATCCTTGAAGTAGATGTTCTCGATGACGCCGCCGCGGGCCGTGGAGGTCTTGATGCGGAGGACGACATTCAGGTGCGGGGAATCCATCTTGCAGTTGTACACATAAAGGTTGCGGTAGCCGCCGGAAATCTCCGAACCGATGGTGACACCGCCGTGGCCGTTGGCCATGTTGCAGCCTCGCACCACGATGTTCTCGCTGGGACGGGCCCAGCGGCGGCCGTCATTGTTGCGGCCCGACTTGATGGCGATACAGTCGTCTCCGGTGTTGAAGGTGCAATCCTCGATCAGCACGTTCTTGCAGGATTCGGGATCGCAGCCGTCCCCGTTGGGGCCGTTGTTGTCCACGGTCACGCCACGCACGGTCAGGTCTTCGCAGAGAAGCGGGTGGATGACCCAGAAGGGCGAGCGGAGCAGGGTGACGCCTTCGATCAGGACGGTCTTGCACAGCGTGAAGTTCACGGTCTGCGGCCGCAGGGTGTTCTCCGGGGTCGTGACGCGCTCATACACGGGCAGGGAGGCCTCGCCCCACTTCAGCAGTTCAAGGCGCGATGGCTTGATGAATTCCGCCGTCTGGTCGTCATTGAGGTAGTGGCCGCGGCGCTCGTTGTACATCTGCAGGGCCCACCAGTTCTCGCGGGACGCCTGGCCGTCGATCGTACCCTTGCCGGTCAGCGCGATGTTCGTCTCGCCGTAGGCATAGATCAGCGGATGTGCATTGTTCACGTCAACGCCCTCCCAGCGCGTGCGGACGGCCGGGAAATACAGGTCGACATCGGTGAGGAAACGCAGCGTGGCATTGTCGGACAGGTGCAGGTTGACATTGCTCTTGAGCGTGATGGGGCCTGTGTAGAAGACACCGTCAGGGACGACGACGGTGCCGCCGCCCTGCAGGCTGACCGTCACGATGGCCAGGTTGATGGCCTCGTGGGCGGGATGCTCGGGATCATCGGGTACGGCGCCGAAGTCCGTGATGGACACGGTCCGGTCGGGGAAACTGACCTTGGTCATCTCCTTGATGATCTTGTCGGCTTGCTTCCAGGGATCGGAAGGGTTGGACGCACAGGCCGCCAGGACCAGCGCCGCCGCAAAGAAATACAATACTTTCTTCATGATATAAGAAATCGTTGATAAAGGCTATCTTCTCGGATCCCATCCGTTCAGCACGTAGGCCGGGTTGCGGTAGTTTCGCAGGATCTCCGCATCCTTTTCGGCGTCCAGCTGGCGGGAGAGCGGATCACGCTGGGAGGTGTCGACCAGCTCGCCCGTATCGGCATCGCGGGTGTTGAACTCCAGCATCGTCTGGGATTCCATCGCAATGGTGCTCCAGCCCTTCGGATTGAGGTCGCGTACCAGGCAGTCGATGATGACCATTTCCGCATCGGGATACCCCATGTGCGGCTGGGTGGAAGCATGCCCGTAGTTGAACTGCCCGCGGCTGGCCTCCATCAGGCACTCGACGAACACATCGCCGTGCGCAGGTTTGAAGTTGCGGATCCAGGCCATCGGGCCGCCACCGTTGATAATGTGGCAACGATAAGCGAACACCGATCCCCGGCCCAGCAGGGAGTCGCCGGCGCCGACCAGTTTGCAGCCCTCCAGATAGATGGTGCCGTTCAGCTGCCAGGCGTCACCGGTACCGACGATTTCGCTGCGGTAGATCGCGATGCGCTCGCCGTTGACGAGGATGCCCTCGGCCTGACCCCAGACGTCCGTCGCGATGTACATGTCCTCGATGGTGATGTCGCGGCAGTTGTCCACGGTGAAAGCGGCGCGGCGGGACGGGAAGGTGCCGGGCATTTCGTTGGTCTTGTAGTTGGTCGGGTGCGGGTTGAAGACCTCGCAGTTGGCATAGTGGACCTTGGTGAGGTCTTTGCCCTCGCCGCGGATCACGACGTTGGACTTATTACGGAAATAGACGATCTCTTCATATTCGCCGCGGGCGACATTGATGACCGTGCGCTCCTTGCTCCAGTCGGGAACATAGTCCAGCGCGCCCTGGACGGTGTTGAAGTCACCCGTTCCGTTGGCGTTGACCATCAGGAAATGCGGATCCTTGGGGCCGGAAGCCTTGGTCTTGAACTTCCACTCGTTCTTCTTGACGCCGGCGAAGTTGCCGCAGTTGATCACGCCCTTGTCGATGGTGACATAGTACTCGTGGCCGTACTCCAACAGGTTGTGGTGCAGGTTGATGATGGCCGTGGAGTCGCGGATCAGGATGGGATAGAAGTGGAATCCGTCCGTGAAACCTCCGATGATCGTCAACTGGTAATCCGTGTTGGACGTCGGGTCCGCTCCGCAGGACGGGGTTCCCGGGGTCGTGTCCTTGTTGGTCGGGACGCTCGTCCGGGTGTAATCATACGGCGTGTGCATGTAGTCGCATTCCGGGCCGTACTGGCGGCCGCGGGTCGGACCGGCGGGGATGCTGAGGTCCAGTGCATCCACCTGCTCGCCGGTGGCGGCATCGAATACGCGCACGAATCCTTTCTCGCCCAGGGTGGGGACGTCGGCGAATTTCAGGATCAAGTGTGTGTCGGGATTGACGTTCTCAGCCCCCTTCGCAGGGAAGAAATCAAGGGCTTGTGCCGGAGCCAGCAGCGGCAGCACAAACAGGAATAGTTTGAGTAACATAGATAGTAATTATGTGGTTTCTATATTGACGGGTGTTTCTTGTCCCGGGTAAGAACGAAAACACTTCCGTCAATATGTTATTGTCCTAGGGCGCACTACAAATTTACAGAAAAAATAGATCATTTGCAATCTTCCGTGTTCAGGATGAAATGCCTATCTTTGGGGAACAAAGCCAAGAGCAACGGCATAAGATTAAGCACGCGATGGAAATCAACGTCTACTCCCAGTATTTCGAAGCGAAAGCGAACTTCTCCGGCGTCGAACGCCGGGGAGCGTGGGTCCTGCTGGTCTCGGATTCCGAGGCCGGGACCATCAGCTATAAGGCCGCAGTCACCTTTTTCCCCCACAGGGACCCCGAGGACTTCGCCGTCTCCTATGACGCTTACTTCGAGAAAGAACTCTACCGCGGCCCCGGCCGCCGCTCCCGCAAACGCGAGGCTGCGCTTCTGGAGACCTTCCGGTCCGAGATCGACACCCTTGCCGCCGGACACGATGCCCTCGTCGATTGGTCCCACCCCCTCACGGAAGCAAAAACCGCATGACGGAAGACCATGGTAACAATCATTCTCATCGTGATTACCGCTGCGGTGAGCCTGTTCTGCCTGTATGGCCGTCCGCAGCTCTTCGGCCGCCTGGCGTTCAACGCCTGGGACGTGTGGCATCATAAAGAATGGTGCCGCCTCTTCTCGCACGGACTGGTCCACGGCGGCGGGGGGCACCTGTTCTTCAATATGCTCACGCTCTACTTCTTCGGGAGTGTGTTGGAGCAGTACTTCTGCGCGGCTTTCGGAGACGGGTGGGGGATTGCCCTGTACGTCATTCTCTACATCTCGGCCATCGCCGTCTCGTCCCTCTGGGACCTCTTCAAGCAGAAAGATAATCCCGAATACAACGCCGTGGGCGCTTCCGGAGCCGTCTCCGCCATTCTCTTCGCCTCGATCCTGTTCGATCCGAAGATGGGTATCTACATCTACCTGATCCCCATTCCGGTCCCGGGCTACATCTTCGCCCCGCTCTACTTGCTCTACTGCTGGTACATGGCCAAGCGCAACATGGACAACATCGGCCACTCAGCCCACTTCTGGGGCGCCGTCTACGGCCTCCTGTTCCCCCTCGCCATCCGCCCCGACCTCTTCCTCTTCTTCCTTTCCCAACTCGGACTTCGTTAGCTATTATATTTCTTATGAATGATTTGATCAAATCTCCGACGCCTATCCCGGAGGATACCGGGTTAACCGTTTTCCTTGCCGGCCCCATGAAGGGCGCCCCGAAATGGCAGCGCACAGTCCCCAAGCTCGCAGCGAGTCTTGGCATCGACGGCGTAACGTTCCTCAACCCGTACAGATGCCAGCGGTGGGTCAGCTGGAAGAAGCAGGTCGACTGGGAGGCGGATGGCTTGAGGAGGTGCGACGTCGCACTCTTTTGGGTTCCCAACCAGGAGACCCCGGTGGAGGGGCGGGACTACGCGCAGACCACCAGGATGGAGCTTCTGGAGAATCTGGCTCTCGGAAAGAAGGTAATCCTCGGGATTGATACCGACATCCGGGCTGCCGATTACATGCGTTACAAGGCACGCCTCTACGGCGTGAAGAAGATTCATAAAACCCTCGAGGGATGTCTCGGGGAATTGAAAGCTTTCATAGCAGATAATCATTTTCATTTACTTAATACATAGACACTATGGCTATCTTCTATCATGGGAGCTGCAGGCTCTTCGATTCGTATGACTTCGCCTACGCCTTTGAGGGCGCAGGCTATGCCAAGTACGGATACGGCGCCTATGTCACGGAAGCATACTCCTCTGCGGCGCATTATGCCCATAGCAAGAAGCATCCGGAAATCGAGGACTATTACGTATATACGATGGAGGTACCCGACCGTACGGAGGACAACTGGCTGCCTCTCATGAAGAAGGTCCCCGTGCCCGCGTCCATTGTCGCGCGCACGGAAGCGAAGCTTGGGGAGACACTTCCGCCCGAGGCGAAGGTTGAGGGCATCCCTTATAGGAAGTACCTCGCCAACCTTCTGGAAGGTAACCGCAAGACGGTCAAGCAGATGACAGATAGGGCATCTATTGAGGGCGAAAAGGCCGCAGGGGCCTTCCTTCTCTCAATCGGTATCGAGCTGATTGTGTGGCCGGTCGACTGGAAGAAACCCGAAGGTGAGAAGAACATGGCAGTGCTGGACGAGTCTAAGGTCCGGATCCTGCGGATCGACAAGGTGGACCTGAACCCGAAGAAGAATTACGAGTTCATAAAAGGATCGGAGAGACTCGTCAAGCAGTTCTGACCAGGGTGTGCTAGTCCGAGTGGCGTGATATCATTCCCTTGCTTGAGAGGAATCCGACGCTTTTTGCCGCGACTTTCTGGGCAGCACTCAACGCTTCCGAAATGGATGCATCCGTTTGCTCTGCGAACGGAATGCCGGATGACGCGAGTTGATTGAGGAAAGCGGATGTCGTCCAGTCTCCGGCACCTTCCCAGTCTACGACATTCTCGCATGGGACAGGCGGAACGTGGACCCACGCGTTGCCGCGAAGCTTAAAACGGAGACCTTCCGCGCCGAGGGTCTGGATGAACAGTTTGTCGGAGAAGTGTTCCGTGAATGTAATGTCGGGCACATTTTCCCCGGAGAACTTGATGATATCGCTGACGCCCACGGCCTCCAGCTCGGCCTTCGTCTCCACCTTGGACGGCTCGAAATACACGACTGTTCCCTTTTCCCGGAGGGATCCGGCAATCAGGCGGTGACCCGCTGCCGGGTCGTCGAAGAAATAGACGCCCGGACACGCATCCAGCTGCTCCAGGAATGCCGGAGCCTCGTCCCTGGCCCGGAGGAAATGTCGTTTCGGGAAACGGCTTCCGCCAGGAGAACCGGCGCGGAAACTGATGGTCTTCCTTCCGTCCGGGGTCTTCTTGTGCGTGCATTTGAGGAGGGTTGTCCCGCCCTCCGGGGTATTGGTCACATATCGGCAGTCGCATCCGTAGCGCTGCAGGTCGGAGGCCGCTTTCAATCCTTCCGGAGAATCGTCGAGACAGACCTGGGGCATCGCCTTCCAGCCGAGCCAGGAAAGCATGCACATGACGTTGCCGCAGGTGCCGCCGATCTCCTCCAGGACGGTATGGTCCGTGAAAGGACGCGGTTGCGGCCAGGCGGGATAGTTGCGGACCACGATGATGTCAAGGTTGTAGATGCCCGATCCGATAACAGTCTTCTTCATAGCGATGCGTATTGTTTTCCTAAGCAAAGATAGCAAATGAAAGTGTTTTTATAAACAGTATTTATCCTCCGATTCCGAGGCCAGGATCCTTCTGAGGGGCGGGGGAGGGACGATTTTCTTCAGCCGGTATCCCGGCCCTTCGGCGGGCTTGCCGGCAAGCCGCCGGAATGAGAGGAGGATACGGTCCATGTGGTCCCAGGCTTTCTTCTGCCGGATCTGCAGGTCAAGCCCCTCCGGGAATCCCGGAACGCCCTTCAGCATCAACTTGAACGTATCGTCCTCCCAACGGGGAGCCTCGATCTCGGCAGACCATCCCAATCCCTCAATCGCTTCGCGCAGTCGTGCCGTCGCGGCGCTGTCTGCCGCTTCCATCCTGGCGGGGAAAGCGCGGTATTCCGCATAAGCTTTTTGAAGCCGCTTCAAGGTCTGTGCGGCGATTCTGTGCCTGGGCTTGAAGATCCGCAGGCTGTCCACGTGGTCATGGTTGATGTAATGCGGATCCGGCAGGACGACATAGCTGTCGTCGGTCGCATCCAGGTGTATCCAGTCATGATTGATCCGGGCTGCATCCTCCTCGGACGGGGGCACCTCCACCACGAATCCCAGATAGACCCGGTCGCCGTCCAGCACTTCACACAAATCTCCCTGCTTGAACCTCAGCTGGTCCGCGCTCCGACCCGGAAAGACGCCATTATACGGGGTGGTGCGACTGTCGAGAAGGAGCCCGCCCCGGTCATAAAGGTATTCCGAGAAGGAATGCCAGTCCGGAGCATATTCCCCGACGGGAATCTCCGTGATCCTCAAGCTGTGCAGTCCGGGACCCAGTTCATCCTCTTTGTCAAGGCGTACTGTCTCGCGGACGATCCTCTCGGCGCCCTCTAGTGCGAGCGCGCTTCCGACCTTCATCGTCCGGACAGGGTAAGAAGGGTAGTGTGGTTTACGCCAATTCTGGTCGTAGGTCGCCCAGACGTCAAAGACCGTTGCGACCCGGGTCATGTGATGGGATTCGATATCCATAGGAACTAATTTACTAATCGGATTTCTTTTCTGGTCTTCTGCAAGACATCATTCTTCGTGATGCAAATCTTCTTGCAGCCGCGCTTCGCTCTCCCCGGGGCCTGGAACATGATATCCATCATGACCTTCTCCAAGATGCCCCTGAGGCCCCTGGCACCCGTCCCGAGGGCGTGTGCTTCCTGGGCGACCGCGTCGAGCGCGTCCGGGGCGAAGCTGAGTGTGATGCCGTCTTCCCGGAATAGCTCTTCGTATTGGGCCGCGAGGGAGTCCTGGGGCTCGGTGAGGATACGCCGCAAGGTGCTCTCGTCCAGCGGGTTGACATGGGTGATGATGGGGAAGCGTCCGGTGAATTCGGGGATGAAACCGAACTCACGGAGGTCCTGCGCAGAGACTTCGGAGAGGATGCCCTCCTTTTCGGCTTTGTCCTCAGCGGGGGTGAACCCGATCTTCGACGCCCCACGGCCAGTACGCCGTGCAATGATCTCCTCGAGGCCGACGAATGCGCCGGAGAGGATGAAGAGGATGTTCTCCGTGTTAACGTACAGGAGGGGCTGCTCCGGGTGTTTGCGGCTGCCGGCCGGCTGGACGCCCACGAGATCGCCTTCGACAATCTTGAGGAGCGACTGCTGGACGCATTCGCCGGAGACGTCCCGCGTGATGGACGGACCCGCCTCGCGCTTGGCGATCTTGTCTCCTTCGTCCAGCATGATGATGCCCATTTCCGCCTTGTTGAGGTTGTAGTCGCAACTGCGCAGCAGGCCCGCCAGGCAGTCCTCGACGTCCGAGCCGACGTAACCGCTGGCGGTAATCTTCGTACAGTCTTGGATGTAACAGGGGACGTCGAGCACCTGGGCGATTGTCTTCACGAGGAGGGTCTTGCCGCAGCCCGTGCCGCCGAGCAGGATGACGTTCGACTTGTCCAGGCGGACCTTGCAGTCCGGATCGTCCTTGTGGAGAATACGCTTGTAGTGGTTATAGACGGCGACCGAGAGGGTCTTCTTGGCCTCGTCCTGGCCGATGACGTGCTGGTCCAGGATGGCTTTGATCTGGTCCGGAGTGGGGATGTTCTTCTGTGCTTTCATAATTCATATATACGACTTCAATAGAAGATTCTTTCAAGGACGAAAATTTTGCGTGAAAACTACTCAATTTTTTTTGGAAATGTCGATTTTTCTTCTATATTACTTTAGGGGGGTTATAGGGGGGATCAGGGTAGTGGCCATTTCCCCAAAAATGCCCTACAGTATGCTCAGAGGCCGATTTTTATTTGGAAATCTCGATTTTTTTACATATCTTTGCACCCAGAATTCGAGATTGAAAATGACCCTTATCAAATAATCTATTACTAGCCGCTCCAGTCCGACTGACGGCTCTCTACTTTCCGACAAGTGCCATCGGTACCAGGCTTTGGTCGGAGTTCTCACTACCCCGAAATACCCGTTCTCGGATATAGTCCGACAGGGGCTTTCTGCGCCCTGTCCAGGGGGACCAGCACATAAAAACAATTTAATCAATATACACTAATATGCTCAATATCAGTGAAAAGGATTATTGGCCTCTGGCCAAAAAGGCCGTCACGGCCTTCACCCGCAACCGCTTCGACAAGTTCTTCTCCCAGGACGACCTCGACGACCTGATCTCCGCGGTCGTCTCCAGTATGTGGGAGAAACGCGCTCAGTACGACGAGAGCCGCGGTGCCGTTACCACCTGGGTCGGCACGATTGCCAAGAACGCCGTGCTGGACGCGGCCAAGAAAGAGAAACGCCGCCGTTCGCTCTTCTCCTCAGCTCCGCTGGTGGAGCGTGTGGACGAGGACGGCGACGCGCTCGGCTTCACCCCCGTGGCGTCCGACGAAACGGACGCCCAGGCAATCGCCCACGACACGGAGCGTGCCCTCCGCCAGTCCGCCCCCGCCGGGCGCGACACTCGTCTTCTCGACGGAATGATCCAGGGACGAGAAGATTCCGAGCTGGCTGCCTCCGAGGGAGTCAAGACCGGTGTGATCCACACGGCTAAGAGCCGCCTTCGCAAGCGCCTGCGCTCCGCTCTCTGACGATCAGGGAGCGGTATGCCCGGCACTTGGCGTATAGAAAGCCGGGTGTGCTGGCGCGGAAGACCGGGGCGCAACGGGTGATTTCGAAGTTCTCCCCTGTATCCTCGTCCGTAAACGTGTCCGGCAGAATCTCGGACAGGACGTATGCGGTCCCGCACTCGTCGTCGTCACTGGAATACACGTTGAAGCGCTTGTCCCCAATCGAAAACTCCCGGTCGGAATCCAAAAGCTGGAAAAAGGCAGCAATATCCTGCTCAAGTGTCTCCGCTCCGGTCAGCGAGCCGCGCTCAAAACGATTCTGGTCGATATCCCAATTCCAGTACTCGTCCGACTCATTGTCTGCGCGGTCGTCATCGTGCGCCATATCCCAGAGAAGCCGTCGGAGACACTCGGCCACGCACTCCTGCTCGGAGACCGGAAGTTCGCTGAGCGGAATCTCGTCAGACTGTTCGATATAACCAGAGACAAAACGCCCCGCAGAAATGACGGAGGGGTTCTCCATGTAAGAATCTTCCCACTCGTTACTGGCGAAAATCGTACGAAGCGGCTCAATCCACACGATTACCGTGCCATTGTCGAGCAAGGCGACAACTCCGCTCTTGCCCGAACCCATAAGGGTCTGAAGTCTAATATTTTTTCCCATACATCCTATATACAGATTCTTCTTCCATTTCTTTCATGTTATTTTGAAGAAAGAATTCGGGCTCTGACAAGTATATACTCACGTAAATAACAGATTGAATATGATAATCGAAACTGAAGAGAAAGATGTACGTCATCCAGAAGGAAAGATCCTTCTTAAGAATGGGAATGTCCTGGACTGCTATGTGAAGGAAGACAGACCGGTAGTAATAGAACCGGATAATGAATCCTGGGAAGAGTTGTTTCTCAAAGAGGCATTCTTCCTATATGAGCATAGAGATGCTATCTATGCAGATAGCAGGATGTTTCTCACCCCGCTCCCGTTCGGCAACAATCTTGCGTACGCTGGGACCTCCGGGCTAAGAAATGCCACTTTAGGCGTGTATCTGGAGTGGTGGGACAACTGTGAGCGGGCCATTCTCAAAGACAAAGGCGAGGTTACAGCTCTTACCTATTTCATTGCCGGCAGCCCCTTGAGTGGGAGTAATCGGTGCTCTGTCGTGGACCGTAAGGGAAAAAGCTGGACACACATCTTCCGCAGCCCCTTCTCGGATCTGTGGAGTACGTTCATGAAAGTCAACGGCCGCTACACCGAAGCCAAGCAACGCTACCAGGCCTACACCCTGACAGAAACCGTCGCCAGGCTCCGGGGAGAAAGATAGGGGCTAATGCCGTTTCCCGGGATGGGCGGCGGCGTCATTCTTGTCCGCCCAGAAAACGACTCTCCACAGATCCTCCTTGACAGCCTTTGCGTGGTCGAGCTCTTTCCGCTTAACGCGAGAATGATAATGAGGGCCTTTCATATGCCAACGGATTGCCCGGCGCTCAGATTCACTCAATTTCAACCCGCAATTGTCAAGTATTGCGATTGAGCGGACGCTGTGTTTGCTATCAAGCTCGCATTTGGGTGTATGTTGGCGTATGGTGCGTCCTTTGAACCAGAAGCGGTCGGACTTGCAGATGTCGTGCAGGAGTGCACAGATGATCACGCTGTCTGATGGCAGCCCAGCTCCACTAATCTTGGCAAGCTGGTAGGTTCCGAGGGCATGCTCTGCCAATCCGCCCGGGAAGTTATGGTGCCCGTTCGGAGACGATGCGCGATAGAAAAAACCGCTGTCGTCCAGGTACTGAACCACCTCGGATATACCCTCGCGCCGGGTGGAGAGGAGAAGGTTGATGATCTCTTTCCGCTGTGTTGCCATCCTGGCAACAGCTTTGTCCTCAAGCTCTTGGGTGGAATACCAACCCTTGATTTTCGTCTTTGCAATCTGTTTGAATTCTTGTTCGTCTTTCATGGCTATGCTAACTGATAATTAAATATACTGAATATCGGATGAATTGTGACAATGTTTTTTAGATCCGCCTTGCGATTATTTTGCAAAAAGGGAGAAAGAATTTCAACCCATTCCAGTATTTAAGAAAGGAACACGAAATCAAATTCGATATGAGTAAAAAGATAGAAGAAATAGGCCCGCGTGAAATGACCTTGACTGCCTGCCTGGACCGCATCCGGGTCGGGATTGACCTGGATGGAAACCATGCATCCGTCCGAGACGAACTCAAGGATGAACTGACCTTGGTCGCATCCCATTTCGGCATCAGCGAAGGGGCGGCCATCCTGCTTGCGAACATCGTCGAGCAGACGGGTGCCCACAATGGCGTGGACGAAGAGGATATGGCCAAATACCTTGGCTGTACCAACATTCAGTTCATCGCGCAGCACAAGTTTTTGCGCGAGCTGGAACTACGCGGCACTATCCAGCGGGGGAACACGCACCGTGGATGCCCTTGCTATCGTTCGACTCCGGAAGTCTCCAAGGCAATCGAACGGGAAGCCCCCTTCACGCCGGTCAAGATGACCGGCCTGACCGCGGATGAGCTCTTCACCCGCTTCCGCCTCGTGTTCGATGATAACCGCAATGGCGGAGAAGATGTCGAGCGCACGCTGGAGCGGCTTGACGCCCTGGTTAACGACAACCAGCAACTGGACTTCTGCCGCCGGGTGCTCGCGTCGTCCTTATATGCCGATACAGGCAACCCCCACAAGGACACCGAACGCCGGTTCTTCTTCTACCTCTGCCACCGCTATGTCTCACACGGACAGAAGGCCGTGGACATCGACCAGCTGTTGAATCTGACGGAGTTCATGGAGGATGAGCAGTACCTCAAGCGGGTGATTGCGAACGAGCGGATGGAAATCCAGAGAAATGGTCTTGTAGCTTTCGGCCTCGACAACGGTTTCGTGGATAACTCGACGCTCGCGCTCTCTGAGGCGGTGCGTTCGGAGTATTTCCAGGAGGTCCAGATTGCCCCGGAGGAGAAAATCAATCATAAAGATATTATTCCCGCATCCTCTATCGCGCAGAAGGAGCTCTTCTTCAATCACGTGGAATCCGAGCAAATCGAGCGCCTGGGCTCGTTGGTCGAGCCGGAGAACTTCAAGACCGTGCAGGCCCGTCTCGACGAGGTGGGGATGCGCCGCGGCTTCAACGCCCTTTTCTACGGCGGCCCCGGCACCGGCAAGACGGCCTGTGCATACGAACTGGCGCGCCGCACGGGAAGAGACCTGTTCGTCGTGGATGTGTCCAAGCTTCGCAGCAAGTGGGTGGGGGAGAGCGAGAAAATGGTCAAGGCCGTTTTCAGTATTTACCGCATGCTTTGCCGCACCGCCGAGCGGGCTCCCATCCTGCTGTTCAACGAGGCGGATGCCATCTTCGGCCGGCGGATAGAGAACGTCGAGCATAGCGTGGACCAGATGAACAACACCATACAGAACATCATCCTTCAGGAAATGGAGACGCTGGACGGGCTGCTGATTGCGACCACCAACCTGGCTACGAACCTGGACCCCGCCTTCGAGCGTCGCTTCATCTTCAAGATAGCGTTCAACCTGCCCGAGGCCGACTCCCGCAAACGCATCTGGAAGTCGATGGTCTCCGGACTGTCCGAGGAAGATGCCACCGAGCTTGCCGAACGTTATCCCTTCTCCGGCGGCAACATCGAGAACATCGCCCGCAAGAGCACCGTCGAGTACGTGCTCTCCGGCCGGAAACCCGACCTGGAGAGCCTGGAGCGCTACTGCGAAGAAGAAACTCTCGCGCGCAAGTCTGCCAGGAGGATAGGATTTTGATACTCCTCCCGTATTTCAACCCCTCGATTAATCGATATTTATTTGTACATTTGATTGACGATATCCGCAAGGATGTCGGTTGATCAAATGTACTCAACATATTATCAAAGAATTCTGATATGCGGCTTGAAGGATTTATCAAGGAATACTACCCGGAATGGTACGGTATCCATACGTATCCTGCCGACAAGACTGCCGCCTTCTGCAAGGTGGCGCAGGAATGGGGGATTCTCGGCAATTTTGCCCGGACACCGATTGTCGTGGATGAGGTACCGTTTGACTGTACGGAGAAGCTCTTCCAGGTAATGAAGTTCAGCGACACAGAATCCCGCAGAATCATCTACGCACAGGTCGGCCAGCCCATCAAGATGAAGGCGAAACACCAGGAGAAGGTTGGTGTCGTCCGGGAGGACTGGGGCCGGATCTTCATCGACGCGATGAAGTTCTGCCTGATGACCAAGTATGAGCAGAGCGAGGCGTTCCGGAAGGAACTGGAGCGCTCCAAGGGTCTGTTCATCGTGGAGCAGCAATTCAATTCCCGCCGCCCGGCGGGCGCTTACAACGCCAAATTGTCCGACGACGGCAAGACCTGGGTCGGCCCGAACATCATGGGGCGCCTGCTGATGGAGCTTCGCGACAAGGGCAAGCTGGAATACCACCTGCCTGCCGACGCTATCATTTTCTCGGATTTGAAAGGGTAATTAGCTGTCCTATATAGGATTATCGGAGCCTTTAGCCACGGACGTCTAACCCCGCGAGGAGATTTATCAATATGCTTTCTCCAGGTCCCATTCGGACAAGAACCATTCTCCTTTTCTTTTTAATGAATCTTTGAGGATTGTTCTTATAGTTGTCGTCGTAAATAGTGCTAAGGCCCTGTTTTAATCCCGGAGATTTATTTCAACAATCTTTCCTTGCATGGAAAGATAAATGATGCACGCCTTGACGGTCAGGCCACCCTTTATCAACGCTTTCTTATATGCCTGTTGTTGAGGGGCATAGTGACCTAGGAAGCGTTTGTTTTCCGGATTGAGAACATCCCTATTGGCAAATGGCAGATTCTTGAAATCAACCAAAACACATTCATAATCGGATGTGAACCATACAAGATCGATGGATCCGACTATCATCTGACCGTCATGCAATTCCCGGAAGGGAAGCTCATGCTCAATCCGAATGGCTTTCCCGTAGCTTCCAGTTAATAACTTGAAGAGGTTTTCTATGGAAGAGATGATGGCGTCCGGGTTTGTGAGCGCGTCTTGTAAGCCGTGTCTCGCGATGGTTTCGGTGGCTAGCCGAATCATATCTGCCCGGGGCGATTTCGGCCGGTAGGCGGCAAAAATGTTGTGGATGCAGGTGCCGATTTTGTCATCTTCGGCAGTAGAAGCTTTGTAGATTAGCTGAGGGAAAGGGCGTCCGTCATCTAGGAAACAAGAGACGGTAGTGGCCTTCACCAGCGCGTCGTCTGTCATGGAACTGGGAGAAATTCTCTTGGGCTCCGTGACTTTACTCGGGGCCTCTTTTTTGATATAGTGATAGGTCAGGGTTGCCGGCGGTGCCGGCGGCTCTTCCGCACCAATCTCTCGGTAGAAGAAAGTGGGCGTCCCCGGCCCCCAAATCGCCTGCTGCGTACCGCTGCACCATTTTTTGTCTGTTTTTGCATCCCAATTCGTTCCAGTATGGATATCATTTAATGCATCCTTGAGAAACGTGCATTCCTTGCCATGCTGACTGACTTCCACAAGAATATCGCGGGCGCGAGTAACGCCAACATAAAGCAAGCGTCTCCCTTCCATGATCTGAGCATCCCGATAGGCGGAGTAACTACCTGGACCGCAGATCTTGTCGATACCGCTTCGGAGTTCATCCGGGAGCCCGGAACCATACGAATGGGTCAGTCTAGGAACGTATGTAAGGTAATATCCGGGGTAAAGGTTCGCAGCGGTAGGGTCGCCTTTCCGGACAGGGAGAACATCCCAGAGGAAGCTCTTTGCTATATGCTTGTCCGACAGGAGATCATTTGTGAGGGAGAACAGGATGACCAACGGCCATTGCAAGCCTTTGGAGGTGTGGTAGGTAAGGATGTTGACGCCTTCCGAGGCATACCCTTCCACTGTGATCTCGCCGGCTTCAATCTTGGAAATGAAACCTTCCAATGTGGCACTGACACCGAGCGTGAGGCAATTCTTCTCATAATCCCGGGCATTCTGGATCAAAGCCATCAGGTTGTCCCGCCGATTCTCTGCATCCCCCCATTTGGCGCACCTGTCCAATAGATTCATGCGGATGACAATCCCTCTTACCACACTGGCGACTCCCTTTCCGGAGAGGCTATCGCGATACTCCTTCAGGAAGGCAGTCAGTTTTGCAATATCGTCATATTCTCTGCCCAGGATGTCCCCCAAAGTGAGCCCGCAGCAAAGTTTAGCAAGTTCAGCGGTGAGAAGTTTCGCATCCCCGAGGATGTAGTTCAGCATCAGGAGCACCAGTCGGATTTCCAACTTACCGGAGTCGGCCTTGTTGTTAATAACTACAGGGATCCTGTATCTGGAAAACGTAGCAGCAAGATCCTTAATATCAGAATTTGTACGACAAAGAATAGCGATGTCCGAAGCCTTGATGTCGCGTAGATTCCGGGATTCTTTATCAAAGACTTGTTTTATGTCCGCGCGACCATCCAGTATGCGAAAGACTTCAGAAGCCAGGTCTGTTATCATCTCTTCTTTGCTTGGGATTCCCGGGGCTCCGGGCTTCCCATTTTTCCCAATCTTGGGCGGTTTGAGGGCTCCGTCCCAGTGCTGCAAGTTCGGGATATTCCCAGGAAGGGTCTCGAGGCGGTGCGTCGGCTCCAATTCGACATCTTGTTTGTCCAGTTCCGGGAACACTTTTACGAACACATGGTTCGTGAATTCGACCAGCGGCTTGAGGGAACGTCGGGAAATGGCCAGACTGCCAGTCTCAAAACCGGATTCTCCGGCTTTCTCCCTGCCTCGGATATTGTCCGTCAGTGCTTGTACCAAGGCCGTGTCGCAAGCACGGAATCCATAAATAGCCTGCTTTGGGTCTCCCACCCAGTAATTCTTGGTAACAAGGTCGCTGAGGCGGTCGAAGATTTCCAATTGCTTCGGATTGGAATCCTGGAACTCGTCCACGAATACATATTTCACGCTTTCGCGGATTTCGTCCTGAACGATTTTGTAATCAGGATCCTTGAGCATAGTCAGGAAGTAGTTCTCCATATCGTTATACTCGATGATGGAGTTGTCTTTCTTGAACTGCTCAAAATCCGCCCGCCATCGGGTCGCGATACAGAAAACACGGTCTGCGCAATCCCGGATGGCATCGTATTGCGGATGACTAATACAGGCAGTATCAATCAACTCAAGGGACTTATTATGGCTCTCGGTCAGATCCTTGATGCCCATACCGTCAGCCTTGGAGATGATTTTTGCAACGGCATCCTTCCAGAAATCATAGTCGATTTTCGTGGACATCGTTTTCCGGAGATCTATAGTCTCCGCAAAATTGCGGAAAGCGGCGATATCTTCGGGCGTCGTTGCTTTGCCGAGCGTTAAAGCGATGTGAGCCCCTTTGTTGTCATCGCTCATCACTTCGCATTTGGCGCTGATGCCGAGAAGATACCAGTACTTCTTAATATACTTGTAGGCCACGGCGTGGACGGTGCCGATGTTCGCAGCATCAAGCTCTGTGGCCTCCAAAAATTTCTCCTTCTCAAGAAAACGACTGCGAGCGTTGCGCTTGATGTCAGATGCAGCCTTCTCGGAGAAAGTAGTCATGATAACCTGGGAAGGGGAGCAGTCGCCATTCAAGACATGATTGGCGAATTTCGAGGTTAGGAACCAGGTTTTGCCGGAGCCGGCACCGGCGTTGAGGTATTGGATGTTTTTCATATCTATTGAAGCCCTCCTTTCAGTGTGATGTTTTTGTCCCCGTAGGCGTGCGCCTTCAAGTCTCTGGCGTCATAATCCGGTTCAAGCGGATACACGTCCGGCTGGAGATTGTAGTCGGAATCGGCAAGCGGCAGGCCCTCGCCTTCTTCCAGAATGCCTTGGTGCAGCTGGTCCCAGCGGTAGACATATCCTTTCGCCGCCATGGCGAACAAATCAAGTTGCGCCTCCTGCGCCACTTCTTTGATGGCGGGATTGTCTCTCAGTACGTTATGTGGCGTGTAAAGCGTTTTCTTAGGGATGGCGTAGTATCCGATGAACTTCACTTCTCCCAACGTTTTCTCCACGACCTTGCGATAGACGGCCAACTGGAGTTCCCGGTTGCCTTCAATCTTGCGCTGATAGGTCTTCCCGGCATTGTACTTGAAATCGATGATGACATATTTCCCGTCGGAGGGATCCTTGAGCAGACAGTCAATCTTCGCAAAAACAGGTCCGATGTTGGCGGTGTCCGCCGTTTTCTCTACCTCGAATCCTTCAATAGCAAGACCATTCTCTATGATGATGTCGAGAAGAATCTTGACGCTCTCTTCCAGGCTGACACGGAAGCTCGTCTCCTCTAGAAGATTCTCTTCCAGACATAACACCAGGCCCTGTTCGGAGAGGATCTCGTCGAGAAGGGACGAAAAGTTATCCCGGTGCATCTCCAGCATCGCTTTCGGATCCAATCCACATTTCTCTCCCAGCGCCTCGATATAGGCGTGGGCGACGGTGCCCTCGGTGGTTTGTATGTCGGCTACCTCTTCAAGACCATACTGGCGGTAGCCCTTGACATAGTCAAGCAGATAGTCCACAGGCCTCATAAGAAGGGTTTCAATGCTGCTGTAACTCTCAGCGTTGCGGGAGAACCTCTCCAAGATCTTCGGATCGAAGTGATGAATAGACTCCTTGCCGAGGTCTGTTTCGACATTCCCGGTTTCCGATTTGTAGACAGATTTGCCTTCGGAGGTGGGGACACATTCTTTGATTTCTGCGAATAATGCGCTTGGCACAGTCTCCACGCCGCTTAAGCGCCTGCAAGTAACAATCGTTACGTCCTCGCAGCGGCTAAGCCCTTCGAGTTTATACGCTTTGTCGTACCGCGCCGTCATCTCCTTTTCGGGAAAAAGTACGTTGCTCTTGGAAAGATCTGCCGCCTCGCTTGGTGAGAGAAAGTCGTATTCAAAGGGAACATTGTTTTCGGTGGTTGCCGCGTACCAGATGAGGCGCTTGGCCGGGGAATAGATATCCGCCACGTCCCCGACGACATTCATGGCTCCGAGACGCGCGTAGTCACTGCTGATGTTGATGGGGGTACAAATATGACCGGCCCATCGGGAGAGCCGTTCGACCGGGATTGTGTCTGCTTTCCAACTATCCAGGAGCCGAAGCATGGCTTCACAGTTGCGGCGTAGCGCCAGGAATTGTGTGTTGAGGTTACTGTCAGGATTTATATTTGTTCCGGCCCATTTGTCGAGGAGTTTAATGAAATCGGTCACGCCCGAAACGGGTGCCTCTCCATCGGGGAGATTCTTGCTCTGCTCCCACATTCCGATGAATTTCAATGCGGCTTTGTGCTCTTTCTCCGGGACGGGGGTGCCGTCGAAGGCGTACTTCGCGCCATCGAAGATTTCCTGCCATCCCGGCCCGAACCCTCCTTCCGAACAGATATGGTCGAATAGCCGGCGCGCGATGCTTACATAATAAAGTGTACCGTCTTTCTTCTGCTCCCGGGTGTGCAACTCCCCCAGCGGAGTCCGGGGCGATTGCAGATAGGACTGCAGGCTGAAGATGTCCGCCGGATACTTGAACAGAGAAAGCCCAAGGGGGAGCAGCCGCATCACGGCTCCAATGCCCTCGTCGACCGCTCCGATACCCGGTTTCCCGAGCAGGTGGAGAAAATCTCCCAGCAGTGCCTCGTCCGCTTCTGCGACGACATCATCCCCATCTAGATCTTGCGACGCAATCCATTCGTGGGCGGTATACTCGTTGTCAAATATAAGAACACGGCATCTGTCCGCGTCCTCTTTGGTAATAGGTCGCGCGACCGAATGGTATTCCACAATCGGTGTCGCGTATTGAGCGTTGATGGTATCGAATAGCGCCTGTAGCATCGGGGCCAGGTCCTTTTTGTGGCACTGGACGACAATGCGATCGGTGGAATTCAGGACAGGACGCTTCGCGTATTCTGCGAAAAGCTTTTTCCATCTGTCGGCCAGGCCCGGGCAGTTGAAACGGGACTCGATCAAAGAAAGAATGCGGATTTTGTCACTGCTCCCGACGCACTGCCCGTCCCATCCCGCCTTGACGAGAGCATCTCGCCAGCCAAGCATCAACTCGGCCGTACCGTAATCGTCCCTTCGGAAGGATTCGGAATAAAACAGGGTTCTGTCTGCATCCAAGGCGGCCTGCATGGCCGCCAAATAGGCGATGACGCGTTCTGCGTGGTCGGTGTCTGTACAGGTCAATCCGGAGCGGAGTTCCAACTCGCCCAGCAGCGCTGTCTCGCCTAGATATGCTTTCCCCAGGCCACAATCGGCGGGGGCGAGATAGACGGAGGAGTCATAGCCGGGACTAAAGTAAATCGTCATATCTATAAACTGTTTTTGATTTCTACGTGGCTGCGGCCTTCGCCTTTCTTCTTGACCTGGATCTGTACGGGAATGCGCTCGTCGAGTTCTTCGCGGTGGGAGATGATGCCCACGCGGCGCTCGCTCTGGCCTGCAATTTCCTGCAGACGCTCCAGCGTTTCCATCACGGAATCGAGGCTCTTTTCGTCCAGCGTGCCGAAGCCCTCGTCGATGAAGAGGATGTTCACGTTCATGTCCGGACGGTTGAGGGAGGAGAGTGCCAGGGAGAGCGCCAGCGACACCATGAAGCGCTCGCCGCCGGAAAGGACCGTCACGCTGCGGACCTGGTCTTTGTTGTACCGGTCGAGGACCAGGATGGACAACTGCTCATTGTCTTCGCTGCAGGTCAGTTTGTAGCGGTCCGTGATCTTCTCCAGATAGATATTGGCATTGGCCAGCAGCGGTCGCAAGATATAGGTCTGGACCAGGGTGCGGAAACGCTTGCCTCCGAAATGATTGTTGAGGATGCTCCATTTGTTGACCCGGGCGACGGCCTTGTCCAACTTGTCCTTGATGTCGGCAAGTTGTTGGACGTTTTGTGTATTTTTCTCCAACTGATCGGTGATGACGGTGATCCGGCCGGCCAGCGCTTCGCTCTGATCCGTGAGGGTCTGTTTTTCATCGATAAGTTTCTGCTTCTCAGGGACATCCTTTTCTTCGGCGACGCCGAGTTCGGCCATCGCATCCCGGATGGCGCCAACCGCTCCTGCAATGGCATCGGTTGCGGATTTGTACTCTTTATCTATATCCTGGATGTGTCTTCTCGCGTCAGTAAGTTCCGGCTGGCGCGCCAGGATGGCGGCCAGATCGGATTCGGTCTTCCCGGAGTTGGTGTAGTATTCATCGAGGGCCTTGTTGCACTGATCGATCGTGCCGTTCAAGGTTCGTATCGTGGTATCCGTGCCGGAGATCTCCTGATGGAGCTCAATCCAATCTCTCTGGATATCCATGCTGTTATAACGTTGCGGCTCGAGTTTTACATTCCAGTCCGTATGGATGGCGACGATGGCCTGGCGGCTCCTGTCAATGGCCTCGATGGTCCGTGAAGCTTTCTCGAATGATTGTAGTGCTTTATCAAGCGGTTTCTTCTCATTCGTGGCCTTGTCAATCTTTTCTTGAAGTTCGTTAGCTCGTTGCTGCAGCTCCAGAAGCTGCGCCTCGCGGCGCACCAGGTCTTCTTGGGCGCTCTTGATCTGCTCATCGAGCGGCATGCCGGAGTCTATGCCGAACTTGGAAGCGTCCTTTGAGAGTGCGTCCAAATCCTTCTTGATAGTCTCTTCCTTTTTGAACAGGTCCTTTCTCTTTCTCGCCAAGGTGCCCGCAAAGGTGTCTCTGAGGGTCTTCGCTTGATCCTTCGTTCCTTCCGCTTCCGTAGCTGCGGCTTTGGCGCTCCTCTGCTCCTGCTCCAGCGGCGTCAGCATCTCTTTGAACTCTGCTTCGAGATGAATCTCGCTGATGTGCTGGCCGCAAAGCGGACAAACATCGGCGTTCTCCTTGACTAAACGCTTCCGAAGGTTCACCAGCGTGTCGTGTGCACTCATTTTCATCGTGGACAGCCGGTTATTGGCCTCCTCTTCCTTCTCCTTGGCCGCGACGAAGGCCGCGTTCGCCTTGTCGAATGCCTCGTTGTTGGCGGCGTCCGTTTCCGCATCTTTCTTGATTTCGTCCGCGAGAGCCACAACTTCTTCCTGAATCCTCCCGATGACCTCCTGCCGGGTCTTCAGCTGGCTTAATTGGCTCTTGTCGGTAGAGATGCTTGCCAGGTCCTGATTGACTTGCGCTGGCCGGAGTTCATCTCGTTTCCCTAGCAGCGCATCGATCTCGGCCTGTTTGTCCTCGACCGCCTTCTTGGGATCCCCCTGGGCGGAAAGTTCTGCCCGCCTGGCTTCGAGGTCAGCAGAAAGGGTGATGAAAGACTCTTTCTGAGCTGCCTCCTGCTCACGGGATGTGGCCAGATCTTTGGCCGCCTTTCTCAGATTGGCGAGGTGCTGGCGCTCGTTGATGGTGGCGTCCCAGTCGGTGATGAACGTTTTCTTGGACTGATAGTCATCCCCGTTCTTGACGGCTTCAAGCGAGGCTTTGTCCCGCTCCTTTTGTTCCGCGACGGTGCGATTTGTTTCAATGATCGTGACCTGCGCAAGCTGTTTCTCCTTTTGGGCGATTTGGACACCGAGCGTATTCTTCTCTGCTTCCAGAACCCCCTTTTCAGCCGTCAGTTCATCGACTTTTTCTTGCGGGAGCGTATGCTGGGCTTCGGTGTCATATTCCACCTGAACCAGATCTTTGGCTTTCTTCGCATTGTCGAAGATGTTCTTGATAGCCTCACCGTAAAGAGAAAAATGCTCCGTGTTGGTAAGCTGTTCAAGAATCTCCTCTCGCTCTTTCTTCTCCCCGGTCAGGAAAGCGGCAAACTGGCCTTGTGCGAGCATAGCCATCCGCCCGAACTGCTTAAAACTGAGACCAATGGCGTTCTCAATCGTTTCGGCGACATTGTCCTTTGTCCAGTCTCCGGAGCCGATCTTGACTTCCCATTTGGGGGAGCGATGCTCCAGTGCGCGCTTACCGGTTTTCTTGTTGGTGTTGCGAAGAATCATGCCGAGCGTGAGCCGGGCCCGATACGCGATGCCGTCATTGCCGGTGAAAGCGACTTCGCTGTAGCACTCATCCTTCTCGGAGATGCCGAGCCGGGTGTACTGTTCGATGCTCCCGACGCGGATGCTCTCGCCTTCTTTGCTTGTGAATTCGTTGTTGTTGGTGTTGGCAACGCCCACGATCCGTGGCGTTGTCTTGTATAGCGCCATCGATATGCCGTCGAGGATGACGGACTTGCCGGCTCCGGTGTCGCCGCTGATGAGGAATACGGAGGCAGGGGCTGCCGTCACACCGTCGTTCAGCCCTTTCTCAAAATCAATATGCGCCTCTTCGATGGAGGCTATGTTGCGCAGATGCAGTTCTCTCAGTTTCATGTCGTTTACTCGCTTTCGGTTGAACTTTCTTCGGCGACCGGCTTCGCGGCCTTGCCGGCGGCCTTCTTTGCCGCTTTGTCTTTCTCGGCTTCTTGCATACGTGCAAGCTCTTCCTTCACTTCTTCGAAGGCCTGGCGGACCTCTTCCAGGTCAAGATCGGGATACTGGTCCTTCGTCTTTTCGATGAACGTCATCGGGTCTGTCATCTGCTGGAGATCAGCCACTTCGAAAGTCAGCTTCGGCTTCTCTCCCTCCAATTCTTCCTGACGTCCGGTCCAGATATGCTTGGGGTTAAAGCGTATTTCCTCGCCGTATGCTTTCAAGATATCATAGACCGTATTGGTAAAGTTGGCGGGCAATGCTGTCTTGTAGTCGAACCGCAGCCGGAAGTATCCGCTCCCGGTCTTTTTCGCGAAGGATTCAAGAGCGCTGATGGCGTCTTCAGGAGAGGTAAAAGATCCGCCGTCGAGCGGAAGTTCATAGAAATGACGCAGCTCATTGATGCGCTTTTGCCGGATATGGACGTCCCCGCCCCTTTTGTCGATCTCTACGATGCTGAGAGTGTGGGGGTACTTCTCGTCGCAGCTCACGTGCAGGGCGCTTCCGCTATAACGGACGGTGCCGGAAGGGTATGTGACATCGTCTTTCATCGCATCCTCCTGATGGCCGATGGTCTGGGGCTTGTGGATATGGCCAAGCGCCAGGTAGTCGTAGCCGGATCCCATGGACGCGATGTCCTGGGTCTTGATTTTGCCGATCTCGATGTCGTGCCCGCAAGGATCCATCCCCGTGATGGCCAGGTGTCCCGTCATGACGACAGGCTTCGCTTCGGTGTTGTCTAGGGCGACTTTGTCCAGGATGCTCTGGATGACGGCAGTCCGTTCACCGGGCATATACGGCAGCGTCACGATGTAGCCGGAGAGCAGCTTGACGATGTAGTCTTCTTGCCAGCCGTCCGGGCCGCCAAGCAATTCCGGCGAGGGTGAAATCCCGATCAGCCGGACATTCCCAAGCTCCCAGATGGCACGGTCTGCCTGGATGCGGGAGGCCGAATCGTGGTTGCCGGCCGTGATGACGATGGTCATTGCCGGGTAGCAATTGTGGAGCGAAACGAAATGGTCGGTAAAAGATTTGCGGGTGGAGGCTGAAGGCTGCTGGATGTCAAAAATGTCGCCGCTTACGACAAGCGCGTCCGGCTTCTCCTGACGACAAAGGTTTTCGAGCTGCTTGAAAAAGTGCTCATGCTCATCCACCCTGTCGTAATTCTGGTAAATGATCTGCCCGAGATGCAAGTCTGCTGTATGAATAATTTTCATTTTGAATCGGTCATTAGACGTTCGTGTTTCTTACAAATTTAACAAATAATATCAGGATGGTCAAGCAAAAAAGGTCCTACGCTCGCGCTACTTCTTCCCCAGGATGTTGTCCACCATGCCGTAGGCGAGGGCTTCGTCGGAGGTCATCCAGTAGTCGCGGTCTGCGTCGGCGAGGACCTTGTCGAAGGGTTGGCCGGAGTGCGCGGCGATGAGCTCGCAGAGCTCGGTGCGCGTCTTCTCAATCTGCTTGGCGGCGATGAGGATGTCGGAGGCCTGGCCCTTCGCACCGCCCAGTGGCTGGTGAATCAGCACGCGGGAGTGGGGGAGCGCAGCGCGTTTCCCCTTCTCCCCAGCGCAGAGCAGCACCGCGCCCATGGATGCAGCCATGCCAGTGCAGATGGTCCCGACCGGCGGAGCCACCAGCTGCATGGTGTCGTAGATGGCCAGCCCGGAGCTTACCTGCCCGCCCGGCGTGTTGAGGTACAGGGAGATGTCGGCCTTGCTGTCCAGGGAGGCCAGGAAGAGCAGCTGGGCCTGGATGATGTTGGCTACGTCGTCGTCGATGGGAACGCCCAGGAAGATGATGCGGTCCATCAGGAGGCGGCTGAACACGTCCATCGAGGCGACGTTCAGTTTGCGCTCCTCGATGATGGTCGGGTTGATGTAGCTGTCGACGGCCGCACTGTAGCGGCCCAGGGTCATGGGGCTGATGCCCCTGTCAAGGGAGGCGTATTTCTCGAATTCTTTCATATTCAATGATTTATTATTTTCGTGATTACAGGCTGAGGGGACCCTGCTTCTTGAGGGTGGCCATGAAGGGGACCCGGATGGGCTTCCGCTTGTCGATACGGCCGGGGTTCTTGGGGCTCTCCGGGTTGACGCCGCAGGTGGTGCAAACGGTGTGGTAGAACTCCGTGCTGCGGATCAGCAGATCCAGGGATGCTTCCGGGGCGTCGTGCCCAGTCTCGAGGATGACCAGCTTGGTGGTCGGCGGGAGGAACGCGTGGGTGCGTTCGACGATGTCCCGCTCGCGGGGAGAGACCAGGAGGATGACGGCCGAGTCTTCCAAGTGATTGGAAGTGAAGATGAAACGGCCGTGACAGTAGTTGCGGTAGTCATAGACCCCCGCACTGGCCAGGCCGCATTCGACCAGCTTTCCTTCCAGGTTGTTTGCCACGGGACGGCCCCAGCTGCCGTGCAGGATAATGAAGTTGCTCACCGGCTTGAAGGCTTCCGGGCCGAGCGGGGTGCCGTCGTTGAGGCAGAGGCGGAAGGGCGTCTCCGGGAGGGTCTTGTACTTCTCCAGGTCCGCGTCGGGCTGGAAGATTTTCGTGAACAGGGCGAAGTAGGACAGGGAGGTGCCCGTGGATACGAACCCGTCGTGGACGTTCTTCATCGGGACCACGAAGGACTTGTCCGAGCCGGCCTTCAGGAAGAGCTTTCGGGCTTCGTTCCGGTCGGAGTCCGAGAAGTTGACGGCCGCGGTCTTGCCGGGGTTGACTTCGAGGGCGCGCCGGGTCGCGAAAATGATATCGTTGTTGTGGCCGCCCTTGCTGATTAACAGTACTTTAGCCGTCTTCAGCGCGGCATCGCTGAAGGAGTTGAGCGTGTAGGGCGTGACGCTGGTGGCCACTCCGCCGCGGGCGCCGTAGAGGAGGGCGGCGAACTCCCCGGCGGTCTCGGCACCGCCGGAACCGGTCGCGATGAGGGACTCCGAAGGGTTGGAGAAGAGGAAGTTCTTGATGGGGTTGAGGTCGGCAGCGAGGGTCTGACCGATAACGGTCTGGAGGGTGGTCTTGGTGTCTGTCATGGTCGATTCTTTTTAATACATCTACTCCCTTCGCGCGAAATTCTTTCACGGGGAAGGGAAATAGTATGCAGTCTTTATGGAGATATGCTGAAATAACCTTAAATTTGCAATAACGCTAAAAATCACGACCAATGACTTATACTACAACAGATCTGGCAGCTGCCGGAATCCCCCTCGAGGTAACCATTGAAACCCTCAATCAAGAAAAGCGCCGAGGGGGTTTGACCCTACTTCCAAGAAGGTCAATGATCGCAACTATACGGAACAAATACCCTTCCATAAAAACTCTTGGAGATCTGTTTGCCTCTCCTGTGAACAATAAGGGCCTCTCGGAGTTCAGAGCCGGCATTTTAGCCAGCGCATCCACAATTATTGACGTTCATCGGGCCTGGACATCCATCGTTACCGTTCCCACCAAGCCGTTCTCTTCCTTTGAAGAAGGTCTCCGTTCCTTCCTCGCTGACTACCTGGTGGCAAAGAGAAAGCGTGCCGAATTCATGAATTATCAGGTCAACGCGACGAATGCCTATTGTACTGTTCTAGAGGTTCTCTTTGACGAGAATTCGATGGATAATTCCAGGGAAAAAGCCGCGACTATATTGGGACTGACTCGACAGAATGTTGACAATAAGGTGAAACAGGCCCAGGAGGAGTTTTACGGTTTGTTTTTTCAAGACAAGACCATCGGCAACATTGCCATTGATCCGCAGCTCGTCCAACTTGTTCGCTTGTTCAGCAAGGACTTCAATATCCCGGGGACCAGGGAGACTATGATTCGTCTCTCCGGGATCAGGAGTCCGCGGATGCTGGAGTTACTTGCCTTGATTCTTGGCTGTACTATTCTTGCGGAAGGACTGGTCAACCAATCGAACAACTTAGGTGCGCGCATTACCCGATACAGTAGCAACGTAAAAACGTTATTGAAAAAGGAGGGCATCCCCATTTCTTTTGATGACTTCAGAATCCTCTTGGCTCGGAATTTCAAGGATCCGAATCTGCGGAATGGACTCGAACAGTTCGCTCGTGGAAATCATGAGCTCGAAATAATAAAAGACCCCTCCGGGAAAGAGCTTATTGCGGTTAAATGGGAGTACCTTAATGATCTGGATACAGAACTTCTTCGTATCCTCTATGACAAAAAAGCGTGGGGACCGGGAAGTGCTATGAGCCCGGTCGATCTGAGGAGTGAATGGGAGCATCGTTCTAAACTCTCCGGTCGAAAAAATATCCAATATACCCCCAAATACCATCACTGGCGTTTTTGCCCTACAAAGACGGGCTATGTGATGCTCCGTTGGAGCAAGGCGGATGTTTTTGTCGAGGGTCAGAAATACATCTCTTCCCTTTTGTTGTCCCACCCGGACTGGTCGTTCGATGACGTGCTGGCTCAGGCCCAAAAGGATGGGTATACGAATATTTACGAGAGGAGATCCCTACAGACATATTATTCTAACGCCCAGGACGATCATACCACGGAAGATGCGCTGGTCGCTTCTGTTCGGATTCTTGGTTATGAGAAGAACCAAACGTTATCCTTCCAAGATCTCTACACAAAGGTCAGGGGCAAAGGAATTGACGTTACGGACAGCGTTCTTCGTAAATGGATAATTCGAAACGACAAGACGTTTAACTATTTTTCTGCGCCCGGAAAGAAGGCTTGTCATGTAAAATTGGTTGATAAAAAAGCGGCCTTGATAACACCCAATTCGGAACGGACGACTACCACCCCGAAGCAGGTAGCTACAGCGACTGCGCCCACAGCCCCGAAGCCCGCCAATGCTAAATCCGGCATCGATTTGCCGGCGATCAGCGCTGCTTATCTCTCATTCGTTCCTGAAACCAAGCAGTATCCATCCCTCCCATCGATAGATAGAGTCCTTGCCATCATGAAGGGAGGCAATGCGATTCTTCCACATAACTCTGTCTTTTACAGTTGGCTCCCTCAACTGGCTGATTTCGACAAAATGACAAGTTGGGCGAAGGACGGCTTCCGGAAGAATATCCTTCTTTCAGTCGAAGCCTATGTTACGAATTTCTATCAACTGAAAAGGCATGGAGACTTGAGGACGGATATCATGTATGACCCGGCTTTCTTTAACGTAAAGAGCATTGGTCTTGGAACAATGACGGCATACCTCAGTTCTTTGTCCATTTTGCCCGACAAGAAAGGATTCTACAAGTACGGCACGCTGGATTATGCAATCAACAACGCAACCAAAGAGGTTGTCATCGCACGCAATAAAGTGTTGGCACATTCGGGAGCGCTTGTCAACCTCGTCGATGCCGAGATGAAACAACAGGTGCACGATACGCTTTTCCTCTTCCTTTATCTGGCCGCTAAGTTGTGACCTTCTATTCATCTAAACGTAAAGAATCGGCCGGTTCTTTGTTTGTAGGCCAGGTATTCTTCGCCGAAGTCGGCTTCCAGCTGCTTCTCTTCTGACCGGACTTGCAGCATCATCAGGCCGGCCAGCCCGCCACCCGCCACATCATCGCCTGAATCCCGGCGATGAAAATGGCGAATCCCAGAAAGTATCCAAGAATCTGTTTCATACACACTCAAAACATACCCTTTTTAAGGGCTGGACGGTCAATTATATCTGTGTTTAATTCTCTTCCTCAATATTAATCCTGAAACGAATTCCATGGCCTGCGGTAAACTCTTTCAGTTTTTCGTGAAAACCTTTTACCGGTTCGAAATAGTTATCAGAAGCAAACTGATGGACGATTTTTGCTGCCAACGCGTAATTGTCCTTCACTTTGTAGGCAGACCTTAATAAACTTGTAGGCCACATGCAAACAGATACTCTTTGATATGATTTCGAACTTTCATTAGAAAAGAAACCTGTGACCGTCACAATATTTCCATCAATTCTGCAGAACTCCTCTACAAGGTCCTGTGAGTAATTGCTTGTTAAATCATATAGAATGTATCGCCTGGTATCATTAAATGAAGGTCCTCCTAATAAAGCCAGATCATCGAGGGCTTTTTTTTCAGAACGACGACCTTTAATTAACCATTTGCGAGTGATCCCAAGATTGATACCCAATATTTTATGATTCTTATCGAAATACTGCGGACAACATATCCACACCACGTCCCATTTGCCTTCAATATTTTTCGTGGTTAAGTAGTGAACGGAACCCTCCAGGGGCCGTGTCCAGGTGTCAAAATATAAATGAACTGTTTTATAGCCAAAACCTTCGCGGTCTGATCCATAATAATAGCCATTTGGCGACATTGTTAAAACAGCGAAAAGACCAGATTCGTCCTTTAGAATCATAATCTCATTTTTGTCTTCAAAACAAGGGAAGCAGAAAAGGATCGCATCCTTTTTCTCTCGAATATCACAGAGTCTGACTTGTCCAGTTTTTGTCAATATTACCTGTTGATCGTCATTATCGTGCGTGGCGAACCAGCGTCCTTCCTCCGGATGGTAATATACTGTCACATGGTCTTCCCTCCGGGATATATGTAAGTAGCGCATGGGGTATTCGGGACCATAGTTGTGCAGCTTTATTTCTTCTTCTTCAGGTTGGAAAGATGGTTTTTTCATAATTGTTTCCGTGAAATAGAGTTCTATATTTCCAATTGATCTTTACAAATTTATGAAAAAAACCGGAAAGGTGAATTTCGGAAATGGAATTACAAGGTAAGATCAATTGAACCCGCCAGAAAAACTGAAAGTCTTTCAAAGTATGTTCTACAAGTGTATCGTGCTAGGGCAGTTAATGGTTGATCATAATATAAAAAGTATAATTTATTATATATTCTCTTGCAATTATATGAGATTATCTTTATTTTTGCGGCAGAAAGTATATTATATTAGCCTATGCTCCTCTCGACAACCCTCGCTGCCCGCCGCAAGACCCTCGGCATATCCCAGACCGATCTGGCAGAGATGTCGGGCGTGTCGCTGGCCACCATCAAGAACATCGAGCGGGGGAAGGGAAACCCTTCCTTCGAGACGGTGGAGAAGATCCTTTCGGTCCTGGGGCTGGAGGTCCTTTTCAAGGTGCGAAGCCCCTTTGACAAGCAATAGATGAATCAATGAGACAACTGGGTGTTTACAACAACGAGATCCTTGCGGGGGTGCTCACGGAGCAGGTTCCCGGCAGGGGGTATGCGTTCGCGTATGACCCGGCCTACCTCGCCTCGGGCGGTACGCCGGTCTCCGTGACGCTGCCGCTCCAACCGGCCCCCTACGAGGCGGAGAGCCTGTTTCCGTTCTTCGTCAATCTGCTGCCGGAAGGCGCCAACAGGACCCTGATTTGCAGGAAGTTCCGGCTCGACGAGGAAGATCTCTTCGGCCTGCTGACCGTCATGTCCGGGGGCGATTTCATCGGCGCCGTCAACGTGAGAGCGATATGAAAGAGATGCCCGCATACAGCCCGCGCGTCCTGAAGACCTTGTTCTTCGGGAAGCAGGTGTCGCCGTATCTGGATTTCAGCATCAAGGGGCTGAAGCAATCCGGCGAGGCGGTTGCTGCGGTGGAGCGGATATCCGTTTTGGGCGTCC